>Ga0315914_1010832_pt1 | contig 11191 bp, 7 predicted proteins | sample MpolenodulesMG_FD_203920 | JGI IMG/M metagenome (GOLD analysis project Ga0315914, IMG submission 203920) | Medicago polymorpha root nodule microbial communities from Los Angeles, California, United States - elongated nodules | ecosystem: Host-associated > Plants > Roots > Nodule | place: USA... | reverse complement strand
ATCAGGTTGTTACCTTCATTCAAAAGTCTGCATTATCCAGATTATTATCGGTACTAAAAATTGAATTTCATCGTTGAAGAATGAATTAATTTTCAACTGTATTGTCTCTGAGTTTGGCAAATAATGTTTAAATGATGTAAATTGTAATCTGCTATAAAATCCAATATAGAAGATGAATTTTAATGACTTTTGCTGACCTTTTTACTATGTAATCAGCTCAAATGTAGTTCCTGTCTTTTTATATGTTCACAAGTAGATTTCTTTTACTCACTTCCTTGGTTGCTTATTTTATTTGAATTGCACATTTTTTTATGAGTAACTTTCGATCAGACTAATGATTGATATTTCCCAATTTTGTGTTGTGCAGAAGCACTTGATAATCACTTGACAGCTATTCAATGGGACTGTGAACTCAGATCACATTTAAAGGAAAGTTAAATAAGAAATGATGCAGCGTATGAAGAGGCCAAGAGAAAGGTTGATGATTTGCAAGAGGAAAAGCAGCAGCAAGAAAAGACTAAAGCTGAAGCAGAGGTACCATACCCTTATGTTTGGATAGACCTTAAACAATGCTATATGATGCCACAATTCTATATTTTTGTAACTTAAATGAAATTAATTTATATATGCAGGAACAATTGAAAATGAAATTAATGACATTCATTCTTAATTAATTGGATCTACTTCTCAGTGTACAAGATCAGCATCTTCCTCTAAGTCTAATAAGAAAGGTATGCAATCATAGCTATATTCTGTTTATTTATCACTGGCTAAATTCTTGTTATTTTATTTTGTCAAATGTGACAACTCTGTTTAAAGTTTCAATGTCAGCTAGAGGAGTTTCACAACATGATGCAAGTAGTTATATTTCAGACGTTGAGGAGACGACGTTGGATAACTCTTGCGTTTATGTAGTCGGCAAACAACGTAAACCTTTGTTGAATTTTTATGACATGAAAGATACAGGCAATAACACCCTTGACATCCCCCTGCATTACTTTAAATGACATTAAATACTTAATTTCATTATCGGGCAATTGACATTCCCACCATTATACAAAGTAAGATCTTATTATGCATTGCTGGAAAAATATCCACCAAAGTAAAGCCACATGCAGTTCTTTCAGATAATCCAGTAAAATATTATGCACACTTGACAACCAAGATTAAGGGGCAGCAATTAAGATATTTTACATTTAAGTAGAACGGTCTGAACAATCATGCATGAAATCAACAAGTAAGAAGTCTCTAAAATCTTTCAGCATGTGGAAGGAGGATTTACTTTTATTACCATATTACATATATCAGAAACTGCAATCTCAATTTTCATTAATAACTGATAATTAATGCATTCCTGTCCATACTCATAAAAGTGATTACTGCCAAAATAGTACTGTTTTATAACCACATATAACAATGCAGGGCCGTTTCTGAGATTTTGGTGGCATAGGGCGAACCTACAATTTGGGTCCTGACTAATAAATATATATATAAACATCAAACTTGATACAAAAAACTAAGCAACTTTTATTAGGGCCATAATAGACCCCTAAAAAAATTTGGGCCCAAATTTCGTACTTATTTTTTGGAGCCTAGGGCTGTCACCTTCTTCGCCCTGCCTCAGATACGGCTCTGTAACAATGCCTACTGTGGGTATGTTTGGAGTGCAGTTGTAAACATACAATTTTCTCATAAAATCTTTGGATACTTTGGGTCCAAACTCCAAAGACTTGCAGTTTTTAAATTGCAAACCAAACATAGACTATAATGTTCTTACTATTGCAGAATTGTAGAAATAACATTGAGTAATCGATTAACATAGGGAGTGTGATGATCTGCAGCAGAAATATGGTTATAGAACTACCTCCACACCTCACTTTTATAAATTCATGAAAATGTAATAATTACTAACCAAACTTCTTGAAAACAGAACAAGGAATAGTATTTGTATCATTGTGTTCATATAAATGTTATTCCCAAGAATCAATTTAGATGACTTGAAACAAACAAACAAATACTAACTAATATTTCTATTTAAAGCAACCTTGGAAACCACATTAACAATCAAGCCAACCCTGAGACTAAACTTACGTCTGATGCCGTCTGAGATTGTATCGCTTCTCCCCTATAACTTGGGTGGGTGGAGCAACTGTTGACCTTTTCTTTTTGTGCCCACCAACTGTGATACTGTCTGAATGTCCTTCATATCAACAACATTATGTTCACCTTCTGCAATATTAGAAGTTTGTGCACGTGTTCGCTTTCTTGTAATGTTACCAATAGCTTTCTCAGTGTGACTGGACTCTTCTCCATTGTTTCCTTTGACATGATCAGTATGGCAATTTTGAAAACTCTATTGTTCTATTTCCTTTGAGATTTTTCCTAGAAACTCCTTGGCCTCCTCAACCTTTGGGACTGACTTCTTATAATCATCTGGACCTCCACCTGTTAAACCTTCCATGTAGTCGCGGCCATCTCATATCTATGGATAAAGAGTATCCGTTATTCACCTCTCTAGGAATGTTATCAGATTGGAGGGGTGTTGTATCGGAAGTGTAAAGAGCCATTCCACCAACTATTTGTCGTTCTTGAAGAGTAATCAACGGTCCTTCTATATTGGGAGATGACACAGACTCTTTCACTTTTTTCAAATTAACATCAGACTCGAGGGATTAGTCAACACATTACGGTGCGATTATTACTCCTTATCAGAAGGCAACACGTGGGTTACACTACTAACCTACCCGAGAATATCCATTATTTTAATCATCCTCCTCCAAGTTGTGTTAACATTTTATGACGTGTTCTTTTTAGTCATAGACTTCTCTTGTAATTCGGTCAAACGACCCTTTAGAAGAAAAAAAAGACTTAAATGTGTTTTTGACCCCTTAACTTTTAAGAAGTTGCGTACAAAAAATATAACATTTTTGTCTTTATCTTTGTGAAAATATGCTCTTTTGACCCTCTGTCATTATGGAAATATGTTCGTTTGACCTCTTATCTTTACAAAAAAATGGGGGTAAAATTGTTATTTTCTTTGTTAAGGGGCCAAAATCGCAACCTTTTAAAGATTAAGGGGTCGAAAATGCATTTAAGCCAAAAGAAATGTTCTCAATATATTGTCCACTAGTCTTACATTTGTGTTTCCCCCACTTATAGAGGATGAATTGAGCTAGATAAATGAAAACAAGGGAGCTTATATGGTACACTCGTAAATCAAAGTGTATTGATACACTTGTTTTTACGATCATTTTTATGAAATAAAAACTATTTATCAACTTTTCTATTTTAGAAATATCATTTCATACAAAGAAAAAAAAAACCATTTCATTGTTTACAAGAATCCTACTAATTTTTTTACATTTGATCATAAAAAAGAAGAGGTTTAGTTATTATATTTGTAAAGATGATAGAAAATAATGTTTTTATTCGAGAAACAACTCATTTAATTATTAATAATTCATAAATTAAATGAATCAATACACTTGAAAATTCCAGTGTGGCATAGAAATTGTCATGAAACAAAATTGGACTCACAAAAACATGTTGCCTATTGGAATGCAATGGACAAACTAACTTGCCTTATTGTGCATGTAAAGTTTAATAGGCATCCTCAAATTCCGTATTGCATAAATGTCCATGTTCATAAATATTCCTTATTGTAGCTTACGTCTCCTGTTTGTTCTGCATGATGGGAGGGTTTGGATTTCCTTACATTGTGGTAAAACTTGTAACAATTCCGTTGTCTTTGGTTATTTATTTATTTATTTTAAATAAAACAGTAAAACAATTTTACAATTTCAGGAAAGTATAGCTGTTTTGATCAAAAGAAGAAAGGAACCTATATCAAATGAGATCGAATTGTGCTTACTATTTGTATCTCATTTTGGACAGCTCTTAAATTCCATTTACTCTACTATGCATTTATTTATTTATTGAATACAAAGATTCTAAAGCCCACAATCTCGTGTCCATAAACCACAGTCTCCTCGCTCATATCTTCTCACAATAGCACACACAGACATTAGCCCTAAACCTATTGCCATGGTTGAGAACTTAGAAACTCTGCTGTTTTTCAGCTCGTTGGTATTTGCGTCAACAACTTGTTCCCTCCTTATCGCTTGCTTCCTAGCCCGCACTTGCCGCCGGTTCCTCCCTAACATCTCCTCCTCCTCCTTGAGGGACGTGGAGATGGTGGAGGAGGAGGTTCCACGGGGCTTAGACGAGTTAGTTATAAATGCTATTCCGTCTTTCATCTACAATACTACTACTAAGTCTGAACAAGAAGATTGTTCAGTTTGCTTGGCTGAATTCAAGGATAATGATCATGTTCGTACCCTCCCTCTTTGCTCCCACATTTTTCATCTCGATTGCATTGATGTTTGGCTTCGTTCACACCCTAACTGTCCACTCTGTCGCTCCCCTATTTGTTGTCATCTCTGTTGTTTACTTGCATCGATCAACAACAACAACAACGGGACTAGTTTTAATGAACGGGTGGACTTTCCGTTCTTACCCCCTTATTCATTTGCTTCTGAGCAAAGCTTGTCGCCGGAGAGAGAAGTCGACAACATCCCTGCCACCACATCCACATCTTAGTTTTAGAGACAGAACACCGGTTTCATGGCGGAGGGGGGTCATCGAGCCAGCAGACGTGTAGGGATCGAGAGGTGTTTTTTTGCGGGAACGATGGACATAGGGTTAAATGCTGTCCGAGTACTTTTTTTTTTTTACTAGTTATTTATGAGTTAGATAATCGCTAATAGATTGATGTGAGTTACTATATCACGAAGATATATATTCACCAAAAACAATATATCACGAAGATATAAGTTTCGTTTTGAATTCCTTGAATATTTTATGGGTATTGATAGCTTATGTCTCCTATGATTTTGTTATGTGGTTTTCATCATCAACAATCTATGAGGATGTGTTGCTGAGTTAATTTAGATATTAGGACGATGATGGCTTTCTCATCCTTTCAAAAAAAAAAAAAAAGGACGGCTTTCTCATGGAATTTCTTTAAGTTAGTTATGATGAAATTATTTGATTTCGTTTACACTTTCATGTGTGCTCGAGCTCGTGTTGTGGCCTTTTCGGTTAATTAAATAAGTTATTTTGGTTCAGTTTTAAGTGGTATGATTTTTTTCTTTTAAATTAACATCTCCTTGAAATTGCTATGAAACCTAAGGTTAAACCGGCCCAAAACAATTTTAAAACTCGTTTCTTCATATCAAAATAGAATCCAAATGGGAAACTCACCATGATCTCATTCTGCCAATTATATGAACTACGTTTGAAATGGTGAAAGTAGGTTGTAGCATAGTACGTGATGATGGTGATGGAAAAGAGAAACCATCAAAACGGTAAAATAAGAGAAGTCGGAAGAAGACAATTAATAGGAAAAAATTTATTTGATTTTGTTTTCTATTTTTAACACTTATGTGTCTAAAAAAAAGTAATTTTAATTGGTTGACTTATAAAGCGTCTTTACACTATCATAGTACTCTAATATAGATATCACTTATAATATTTATATCTATGTTAAGACTTAACAATTCTTTATCTTCCTTAAAAAAAAAAAAAAATATTTATCTATGATCCGTGAGAAATGATCATCAATCTACCCACGCTATAATTTTTTTATAAACAAATTTGTTTAAGGGTATAATCATAAGTAAAAAAGTCAGCCTAAAACAATGTATTACACATATATGATAGCAAAAAGACGGGCACTCATCGTTCCGCTATTTTTAATAATTTTTTTTCTTCAAGTTCATACTATTTAATTAAATATAAACAAGCTACACACACACATTAGGGTTAAATATATTTTTGGTCCTATAAATATTTTAATTTCTCGTTTTAATCCACTTACAATTTTTTAAACTTTTAGTCTCCTATAAAATTTCCGTGTTCAATTTTGGTCTTACTTTTTTTTAGTCAAGTCATGTGTACCATTAGATTTTTTTTAATGAGTTTCACCGTGGTGGAGAGAGATAGCGAAGATTAGGGAGGGTGTGGGCGAGAATGATGGGGGTTGGTTTGTAGAGAGGGTATCGAAAGTCTTAGGGGATGGGAAGAACACTTATTTTTGGTTGGACAGATGGGTAGGTGAGGTTCCCCTGTGTAGGAGGTTTGCTCGCTTATTTGATCTTACAACAAATAAGTGAAGCACTGTGGCGGATATTTATCATCGAGGGTGGGAGCCAGGTGGGGAGGCGTGGCGTTGGAGGAGACGTTTGTGGGTGTGGGAGGAGGAGTTGGTAGAGGAGTGTAGGATACTATTGACTAATGTTACATTGCAGACAAATGTTTCTCACAGGTGGCAATGGGATCTAGACAAAGACGATGGCTACAAGGTTCGAGACGCGTACCAAGCGCTGACACACAGGGCAGCCCCCAATGCCAATGCGACAGCGCATCTTGTTTGGCATCCGCAGGTCCCTCAAAAAGTTTCCATTGTTGCGTGGCGGCTGCTGAAAAATAGGTTACCAACTAAAACCAATCTGCAACGACGCGGGATTGCTCAGGTTACAGATAATATGTGCGTTTCGGGGTGTGGTCAAGAGGAGTCCGCACCACATTTGTTTCTACATTGTCATGTCTTCGGCTCTATCTGGCAGCATCTTCAATCTTGGATTGGCGTAGCTGGCGTTGATACAGACAATGTCAACGATCACTTTCACCAATTCATACACTATTCAGGTCATTTAAAGGCACGTTGTTCCTTCCTTCAATTATTATGGCTTTTGTGCGTTTGGCTAGTGTGGAATGAAAGAAACAACATGTTGTTCAAAAATACTGAAACATCCATTGAGCAGTTACTAGATAAAGTTAAATTTCACTCGTTGTGGTGGCTGAAGGCCAATAATACCACTTTTGTGTACGGATCGCAAAGTTGGTGGTCGAACCCTTTTTACTGTCTGGGTATCGATTGACCTTTATTTGTAAATACATGCTTGACACTTTGTTTGCCGGGTTGGCGTCTTTAGTACAACTTGTACTGAGGATCCTCCTTCGGCGTTGTTAATATATTTCATTTTAGTTTCTTCAAAAAAAAAAGTAGAATTATTTTTTACAAAACATGAATTAAATATGATTTTTGAAGCGCAAGAAACATACAAATCATATTTAATTCTTATTTTGTTAAAATATTCTTTTTTTTTTTGAGAGATTCTTATAATATTCTAAAATATGAACAACATCGCTACAAATCATATTTAATTCATGTTTTGTTAAAAAATTCTACTTTTTTTTTGGAGAGATTCTTATAATATTCTAAAATATGAACAACATTGCTACAATATTGTTAGGTATTTGAGTATTGGCTTCATTGTTGCTAAAACAAATACTCATGTATGATGTTGGATACGATGTTCCAACATCTTGGCACGGTTCAGTGTGCCCTGTTTATGTGGCTTGGTTTACGCAATCTTTATCTTATTAAGGAGACCATGCCCTGTTTCTTGCTCACCAAGAACCGTATTTTTGTCCAGAATCAGCTGGGTGATTTGTTTCTAAAATATAGACAATATTTTAGGATTCCTTGGTTGTGTGTTTGGCGGTTCCTAAAAATGTTTCTACTTTTTAGGAGTTACCATATTTGTTTCTGATGTGTTGCGTGAGATTTCATGAAGATTTTACTCACGTGACTTGTGTTTTCAGAAGAAATACATTTTTCAGATGGATATTTTTATTTGTGAAATATATTTTCAAAAGAGATTTTGGAAAATATATTCCTAAAGAATATTTGTTTCAATATATTTCTGAAAAGAATATTTGATACAAATATATGTAAATATATTTCTAGAAGGAATTTTGGAAAATATATTTGTAAAGAATGTTTGATTCAATATATTTCTGAAAAGAATATTTGATACAAATATATGTAAATATATTTCTAGAAGGAATCTTGGAAATATATTTCTGAAGAATATTTGTTTCAATATATTTCTGAAAAGAATATTTGATACAAATATATTTTAGCCTACGACAAAAAAGTTCATGCTTTGAATGGCTATATAAGGAAGACTTGTACCCTAGTTTTATTTACCAATTCAATAATATTGGATTGAGTCTTTAGGGTTTCAACTTGTGCTTTATTTGTGAGCCTCTCTTTGTATCATCTTGATGCACTGAGCAGGACCTTTAGTTGAGTTGTAATGTATCAAAACCATCGATTGATAAAAGAATAGATTTTTAGAGTTTTGAGTCGTCTGCTATATGTGTTCTTCTCTTGTATCGTTTGTGATGTAAGTCTAGGATTGTTTGTCTACTGTGAGCCTTTCTTGTATCACTTTGATACATGTTAAGGACTGTTTATTGAGTTGTAAACTCATGTACTACACCAAAGCTTTGAAGGTAACTTCATCTTTGTGTTTGTTGTTTGAGGTCTGATAGGCCACATTGGCTGTGACTGACCATAAGATAGTGAGATGGGATCTCAGATCTAGGAGTTCCTAGGTTGAAGTCTAGACGGGTAGGTCCTAGGTCTTAAGTGTAAACGGGGAGTTTGCTGAGAGCTTTAGAATAAGGACTACACTAGTGGATTTCCTTCCTGGCTTGGTAGCCTCCAGATGTAGGTGAGTTGTGCCGAACGAGTTAACAAATTCTCTGTGTTCTTTACTTTCTTGTCTTTTATTTTGTTGTTTTGTTTATGTTTACTGCTAGCACGATGTTGGAACATTAAACGGAACATCTGCTTTCTGTGCATCTGGAGTTAAAACATCACTTGTAACAGCTTCTAACCGAGACGCTAAAAATTCAACATCTGTTATATTTGCCTTGATCTGTCTGTTTTCTGCTAACTCGATGTTAAAACATCTTACTCAATAATTTGTTTGTATCTGATGTTGAAACATCATATAAAACATCTGAAAGCTAGCCTGCCGGAATTTCAAATATAAATTTCAATACAAGTAACACATATAACAAATAGATAAAAGTAAATTAAAATATTAAAAGTGTAACAAACAGGATATGAGTGTGTGTGTGTATATATATATATATAGTTTTTTTTCTTTATCCTTTAAAAAATGTAACAAATTTCTTTTAAAAAAAAGTGTAACAAACTAGATGAGTATCTATACTATATATAAATAAATTAAAATAGCATTTTTTGACTCTTTTGGACTGACTTTTTTTTATTTCCAAAATTACCCTCAACTTTCAATATAATTAGCGTATATAACAAATAAATAAAAATAAATTCAAATATTAAAATAAAAATGTAACAAACATGATATGATTATATATATGTCCAATATTTTTTCTTTATCCTTTAAAACGTGTAACAAGTATATATACTTACTTTTTCATTATCTCAATTATACCCTTAAACAACTTTTTCTATATTAAAGTTTTTTTGTGTCATTAAAAAAAATAAGAATTTAGATTATATTTTTCGTTATATTGTTAGTGTCATTGACATAAATAATCATGGTTAGTTTGATTTGTTATAATTTTAAAGGAGCAAACATTTATATTTTTTCTTGAAAAAAATATATTTTTAGTTTTATTCAAGATCAAAGTTTCATAAAAAAACACCGTTCATAATTTTCAAACGTTAGCGCAATAAAAAAAATAGGAAAGACGGGCACGTGAGATCCCGTCTTTTCGCTAGTATCTATACTATACTCCATCCGTCTCTAAATAATAGTTGTTTAAGGTTTATGTACAGTTATTAAGGAAATGATTAATTATGTTGATTTTGATGGTAAAATTAGTATCATTTACTAAAACACCCTTATTAATTGTAGTTAGTGGAGTAGTTTAGTTAGATGAAATTCAATAAATAAGTGTATAATAATGGAAAATAATAATAAATGTTGCATTGGTATTCTTAAGTGACAATTATTTTGAAAAAGAAAAAATGGTAAAGAGACAATTATTGTGAGAAGGATGGAGTATATAAAGAAAAAAGCATCTGTCAACTCTTTTGGGCTGACTTTTTCTTTCAAAAAATGCTCTCAATTTTCATTAAAAATAACATGTAACAGATAGATAAGAATGAACTTAAAAAAAAAAAATTAAAACAAATTTGTAGAAAAATGTTCAGTAATTAGTTAATTTTCAACTTTCATAGAAACATCCCGTGTATTTAAATTTAAATAGAATTCTGTTACGAAATAAATTCATCCAGAAAAGATATGATCATATTGTAATTTAATTTAGTTTGTTTTTATAAGACGATACAATTAGTTAGGTTTTTAGTGGAGATATATTTTGTTATTAATCCAAACTCTAAAACCCCACAACCACAACCCCGCGTTCATTCACAATTAACCAAAGTCTACTTCCTTCAAAAAGAAGAAACCACAGTCTCCTCACATAACACCGTCACAATAATTATTCTCCCCCTCCCCGTTAAGATGGATAATCAGATGTTTGGAACTATGTTTGTCTTGTGTTCGTTTCTCGTAGCGAGTTGCATGCTTGTCGTTTATCTAGTAGTCCACACTTACCGCCGGTTCCTCCCGAAGTCCCCCTTAGTGGAATCCCCTCAACACAACGTTGAGTCAACAACGATGGAGGAGGAGGAGGAGGTTGCACAGGGCTTAGACGAGTCTGTTATAAACGCTATTCCGTCTTTCATCTACACCACCACAAAGTCTGAACAAGAACAAGAATCTCGTGCTGAGTGTGCAGTTTGCTTGGAGGAATTCCAAGATAATAATCACATCCGTACCCTCCCTCTTTGCTCTCACACTTTCCATCTCAATTGCATTGACGTTTGGCTCCGTTCAAACGCTAGCTGTCCTGTATGTCGCTCCTGTCTTGTTGAGGAGGACTATCTGCCCAAACGCTCTAATGCATCTAGTTCCGATCGGACCTTGTCGTCGGAGAGAATGGTCGTCATCGACATCCCTGCCACCACATCACCATCGTAGTATCAAGCCAACTAAGGTGCAGTGATCCAGAGGCGTTGTTGTGCCAGAGCTAGGAACATAGTGTTATTTTTTTTACTTAGAGTTATAAGTTAGGAAAACACTGATTGTTAGATACATATTTTTTGGTGCAGCCTAATTTCAATATACCGAAATTACACTAATAGTTTTACTCCTGCATCCATTATTTATGATTCTGTTGTTATAAATATGCATTTGTACCCTTAGCAATTCAATTATTTTCAAATTTAAATTACACCATAATTTAAGAAACTAAAAACCAACTACAAATTTTAGTCGAT
>Ga0315914_1010831_pt1 | contig 11191 bp, 10 predicted proteins | sample MpolenodulesMG_FD_203920 | JGI IMG/M metagenome (GOLD analysis project Ga0315914, IMG submission 203920) | Medicago polymorpha root nodule microbial communities from Los Angeles, California, United States - elongated nodules | ecosystem: Host-associated > Plants > Roots > Nodule | place: USA... | reverse complement strand
AACTGAAAGAGACTTAACTTAACAATTACAAAGAATTGAATAAGGTTTTGAATACTTGATATACAATCAGAGGTATTCACAATACAATACGAACATAACAGACTCTGTTTTTCTAAGACACTTGAGAATTCTAAGTTGTTGATGTTTTGTTTTCGACGTTTTGCACAGAGTGTTGGCCTTTTTGCTTGATGTTCAATTCATGTTGTTCTCCAAGTCTTTATCCCTATATATAGAGGATTTTAGAGACATTAGGAATTAGCCGTTACATCAACTTATCTTGCTTGAAGCTTTGATTCTTCACCATTGATCTTTTGCCTGATTTGATATTTGTCCTATGAAGAACTAATTTCAAATCCATTCCTTTTCCAAAGGAACAACGTCTGCAGCAATATAGTTGTTATTCTTATCTTGATATGAAGACAAGTTGCAGAGATGGTGGTTGCAGAGACATGCGCAGAGTTAGTGGTCGTACACTTCGTACACCGTACTTGTCAACTCTGGTGAAGTGGCTTCTGATGAAAGATGCTTCTGATAACCTTGCTTCTGATGACGTCGCTTCTGATGACGTGTCTTCAGGAGCTCTTCTTCAGACCCGTTACTTCAGACGCGCTTCTTCAGACGCATATCTTCAGATGCATTTCTTCAGATGCTTTCAGCTTCAAATAAATTTCCTTTGCTCTTTGACTTGTTCAATCAGAATCCTCGTAGATATTACTTTGATTATTGATCCTGTACACTTGAAGAAATGTTTAGCATATCCAATTGATAATTTTTAATACTTTGTTATCATCAAAACTCAAGAGGTGATTTTGCGAAACACCCTTTGTTCCAACAATCTCCCCCTTTTTGATAATGACAAACACAAGTATTAAAATATCAATTGTTGTTAACTTAATTAACAAGTTGACTTTGGGGTTCTGAGGTTTGTAAGCTCAGAGTCTGAGGTTTGTAAGCTTCTGACTCCCCCTGAGTCTGATTATCTTTAAGGTGAGGTTTGTAAGCTCCCCCTAAGTCCTATCCAGGTTAATTAAATTCATTTTAAGCACATAAAAAATATATCTTGCACAAATTAAAAACTTGAGATATTAAAAGATTCTCCTTAATGAAATTGTTATAAAATTTCATTTTAGCTTGGGCTCAGAGTCTTAATCAAATACTTCTACTACTCCCCCTTTTGTCATTAACAAAAAAAACAAAATAAAGGAAAGTAAAGAAAAAGATAGACAAAAATGAAATGACTCTGAATAAAGATATATATATATATAAACAATTTACAGAGTTTAAAACAAACAAATAAAGTACAGAAGCAAAAACAAATAACAAAAAAAAATGGTGTGCTTCTAAGGGTTGGTTTGTTTGTTCATCAACTGGGCTATCAAGGCTTCTTGTCTCTTGAGGGCTGCTTCAAGTTCCAGTTGCTTCTGAAGCAGAAGATCTTCTCTAGCTTTAGCAGCTTCTTGATCTTTCTTGACTCTCTCTTTCAGTAGCTTGAACAACTTTGCTTCCCTAGTCATGTAGTCTGACTCTGGAAAGTAAGGAGTGTTGGCTAGGTACAAAGGAGCTTGATCTTCTTCAATCAGATGCACATAAGAGATGCGATGCATGTTGGCAACATCTTGAATCTTGATGCACTTTTGGCTGACTGTGTTTAGGAGTTCAGAGGCTCTAGCCTTCAGAGTTGCCCATCTTTCTTGGTAAACAACTTTTAAGGTAGAGGGCCGTCTGAGTTGAACCAGCCTCTGCAGTTCAGCGCTCATCTCCAACATTTCAGCCTCAAGATATTCAGACTTCAGTAGATGAGGGTTTGTTGGTTTGGTGGTCTGAATGGTTGATGATGAAGGTTGGTCTAGTGTGATAGCTGTTTGGTTGTTTGTTGGTTTCTGATTTGGTTCAGAAACTGTTATTGTCACAGATGGTTCAGACTCTGTAACTTGTACAGACTCAGGAACCACTGTCTCAACAACAGATTCTGGAATAGCCTTTTGTGGAGAAGATGATGTTTGGGTTTGTGTGATGTGAGTGGAAGTTAAAGTTGGTTCAGGGGTAGTTTGTTTGATTGGTTCAGATTGATGTTGGTTAACTACATCAGGCTGTTTAGGAACTGATGTAGTGGCTTTCTCTAGTGTATCTTGTAATTCACCACCCAAGTGTTTCTCTAGAGAATACAGATTGGAAGGTGAATCACATGTAGGAAGGTCAGAAGTTTTAGGTTCTTCAGGCTCTTCAGTACCTTCAGCAGCTGCTGAAGTGTGTTCTTCCTGAAGGGTTGATTTGGTAGGTTGAGATGGTTGAGGGTTGATTGGGAGGATTACATTGAGTGGTTCAATGGAAGGGGGTCGGAAAGGATGGTCAGCAGGAAGTTGATTGCAAATTTCAATCTTCCTTTCAGACATCTCACCAATGCTTTTAAGGATGGTTTGATAGTTTGATCCAGAAGGCGGGGGTGAGGGTTTTGAGAGTTTTCTCATCCTCTAACCAAGAGGTATATCATCATGGTCAGAATCATTTGAGGGTGATAGAGGGTTTGGGATGGGTGAAGGTAGTACTTAAGTTTGAGTTACCTTTGCTGAAGCTTCTGATGCCTCAGCTATTGTTGCAGACTCAGGAGCAGCTTCTGAAGCACCAGCTTCTGAGGCTTCTAGGATCAATTCCAGCATCTCCTAGGCCTCTGCCACAGCTTGCTGTTCAACAGATCCAATAATCTCCCTAACCTCAGCAATCTTCTGTACAAAGAACTCATCACAGTTTTCCAAACCAAGTGATTTGAGCTTTGCATCCCTTTCAGCCAAATAATCTAGCTTCTTCTGCTTCTTGTCTGCAATCATATTAACAACATACTCTTTAGCCATCTTGGCCATAGCAGGAGTCACAATGAACATTGGACATTCATTCTGAGCATCTGTTGATTGCTTCTTTGCAGCCTTAGTGTAACGCCCTACTTCTATTAAAGCGATAAAACACGCGAATAAAACATTTATTCAAGAAATAGACGCTACGTCTACACATCAACCAAATACAAATGACATGCATTTATAAAATTCACAATACTCGCAGCGGACAAGAGTCTATACCTCCAAATATACATGTTATAGGATCCATATACATCATTACATAAATTCCAAATATAGTAAGAAAGGTAAATCTCCACAAAAGAAATAAGTTCGACAAAACAACGACGACCTCCTAATCAGAGCCTAAACTAAGACTCCAGGACAAAAGCGGAGATAGCTCCCGCTATCCAAGCGCTCACCATGCAAAACTAAGCCTGCATTCCGTCTACCCATCCATACAAACAGGTAGGCGGTCAAAACCACTGGGGGTAAGCTTCACATCAATCATAATCAATAATTAAAGTGTAAGCATTTAAGCATTCATATATATAGATATCATATATAAACATATACATGTACAATTCTTGCCGATACACAATCCAACAATTATCACACAATTCAACAATTATCACCGATGCACAATTCAACAATTATCACTGATGCACAATTCAACAATTATCACCAATGTACAATTCAACAATTATCACCAATGTACAATTCAACAATTATCACACAATTATTCAATGCATGCAATGTTCTAGACTCTTCTAGATGCATGTGGTACCAAATCACCTCAAGGTCGTCACCTTCGATGCATCAACACATCGTATGTAAGATTTCACACCCCGTCTTACATTGGATATAAATATCCGTCACCATCACCATCAGTCATGTATGCATGAACATATGACTCAACTCAATGCATATGTTCACACAAACAATATCACCACATCATCACCAACATATATGCATAAATGAATTCATCAATAATTCATCGTCACACGACATATATGCAATCACCAACACATTCACAATTCAATTAACATATATGTGTTCACCAATCACAACTCAATCCACAAACATATATGCATTCACTAACATTAACCTCTTCAAAATTCACTAAGACTCACTTGGAGAGTTTTCGTCATTAATCAAAATCCATAAGGTATTTTCAAATCAACTTAGAGCCATTGAGAAGCTAATAAAATTCTCTGAAACTTTCATGTTTATACCAAAAGCCAATTCAAAATAGAAACGTGTGAAAAGGACACAAAACGCAAAACAGAAAAACTGGAACTGAGGCAACTCGCCTCCCAAGTGACTTGCTCGCCATGGCGGGCGAGACATGCCCCCTGTTACCACAATGCTCGCTGTAGCGAGTAGCTCTGCTCGCCGTGGCGGGCAAGCATGGCTTTCTGTGACCACAGTGCTCGCCGTAGCGAGTAGCTCTGCTCGCCGTGGCGGGCAAACATGGCTCTTTGTGACCACATTGCTCGCCTCGCGCGCAAGCTTACTCGCCGTGGCGAGTACTGACAGTTGGCTGTCACGAAAATCCCATTCTTCATCCCAAAATCCCAATTTTGAATCCCCCAAACCCAAATTTGATTCTAGAATTTACCCAAACGTTTTCAGACACTAAAAGAGATTCAAAACCATAAGAAAGTTGAGCCAAAACATCCTTTAAATCAAAATCCCCATTTGACCCATTTTTGTAAACACTCACAAGAACACTCCAATTTCTTAATAAATCTCAATAATCATGATCACCCAAGGTTCCAATCATCAATAATAACATCTCTCAACAACAACAGCAACAGTTCACATGAATTCACAACAATCCATCAACAACAACATCATATCTCATCCATTTTAAGTGAAAATGCAAAGTATACACATAAGCATGTTTTGAGCATGTAATTTCATCATCAACAATTCACTTAACATCAATTTCAGATACTCAAACATCACATCAAAGCCTAAGCACGAATTTCATCAATTAAACTCAAGATAATCACTTATACAAATAATCACTTATACATAGAATTGGGGAAAGAAACTACCACTAATTGATTATCATTGAAAACTAACCCCCTTACCTTAATTAGCAACAACACTAGCACAAGCTTCACTTTAGCTCCTATGGATTCCCTTCAATTCTTCTTCTCTACCCTTTCTTCCTCTAGCCTCTTCTCTATCTTTCTCTTCCCAATTGCAAAAGATTATTATTCCACCCTAGATTCCAAATGACAAGGTTTATATAGTTCTTACCTTTGGGCCTAACCCAACCAATTGTTCTAATGGGCTCACAATACTAATAACTAACCCCTAAGTTTTCTATTCTCTAACGGTTAATGTTATCGATTAATTACCGGTCTAATTTAATTACCGCTACCGAATAGTAACTTAGTAAAATAATAATGTTCTCCCTAGAAATACTTAAGAAAATAACCCCCATCGTAAAATTACTATTTTACCCCTGCTCTCAAAATTACTAAAATACCCCTGAGTCTAAAATGACCGTATTACCCTTCTGCACCGAAATCCACTAATCCTAATCCAAAATACACACAGAGGCAATTAATCACATATGAGCACAATTAACACACATAAAAACAATTAAATTAAATATAGCGAAAAACGGGCTGTTACACTTAGCTTCTTCAGCTTTTGCATCCACCTTTTGAGAATCAGCTTCTGAAGCTGCTTCTTGGATTGAAGAGGATTCTCCATTTCCTCTTTTCCTTTTGGGGGCTGGAGCAGAGCTGTTGTCAGGATTGGATGCTTCAGACTTGTCTTTCGTAGACTTCTTGGTTTGAGCACCAGTGGCTTCTGAGCCAGCATCAGTAATAGTCCTCTTCCTCCTAACTAGAAGAGGGACTTCATCTGGAATGTCAGGAGTATCAGTATCCACAGTGATACCTCCTGATTCTTTGACAAAACCAGAAATCAGTTCATTCAGAACTTCAGGATTTCTCTCCTTGAAGATTGGAGGAAAATCCTTCATTAGTTTTGTTTGAACTACAGATTCTTTCAAGTCCTTCTCGTTGGGAGAGAATTTCTTGATGATCTTCATATTCTGCAGAGTCTTGCCATTTATAATCTTTCCAGTTCTGGTTCTAAGGGTCTTGTCAGATGCCAGATTGTTCCTTCTCAAGGTCTCCAGCAGCTTGCCTTGAGTGAAAATTTCAGACAGCAATCTTCCACAGGGAATCTGCTTTCTCTTGCCTCTGATCCCTTCTCTGACTGCCCAGCACAGATGGTGCATGAGATATTTAGGAAGGTTGATTTTGTCGTAGGCAGCAAGGACATACAACACCAGCTTGTGATCAACACTAGGTTGATCAGATCCTCCTCCCTTCTGAAAGAAGCATTCTGTCATGAACTTCAGAAGCATCCTGTGATGACCATCTATGTCCACCAGCTTGGTTGCTAGATTTCCATTCAAAACCACATTCTTGAAGCTTTCCAGCAGAGGATGACTTCTACTAACATTCTAGAGGAACCTGCCAGTAGGGGCGACCCTGCATGCTTTAGCGATCACTTCTTCTGTGATGGTTATGGGGATACCCATCATTGATGATCTAATCTCTGTCTGCCTGAAAGGTTCTAGACCCATCTCCTTCCTGGTCTTTCCTCTCAAACTTGGGTCTTTAGACACAACCTGAAGTTCTTCAGCTTTGGCAGCTTCTAGGTCATACACTTCTGCCCTAACCCAGAAGTCCTTTACAAGTTTTACAAATGTTGGTCCATTGATGATCTTCCCTGTTACTGTGCTAAGCTGTGCATCAGTAAAGTAGTTAACCTCCTTAAGAGACTTCAGAATCCCTCCTTGATGAAAAATTTCTGACAGTAGCCTTCCATAAGGAACAAAGTTCTTGTTGATGGTTTGGCTTTCTCTTAGATTCTTGATCAAGTGTCTGAAGATGAACTTAGGCACGATAGCTTTCTCCTTAGTCAGAAATAGGTGTAGAAACACCTTGTGATCAACAGAAGGTTTATCTCCACCACTTCCCTTGGGTAGGAGATTTTCATTCTGAATCTTTAGTAGCATCTTGGTTCTCATATTCAAATCCTTGTACCTTCCTTTGGTAGAACTGTTGAATATGGTTCTGTTAACAATGGGTGTCCAAGAGCTTTTCTTGCTGTTCAGTCCGTAGACAAATCTTCCTTCTGAAGCTCTTCTGATCACCCCAGCAATAGTATCTACTGAGATGACTACTGGAATTCCCATAATGCTTGATCTAATTTCCTCGTGTCTGAAAGGTTCCAAACCCATTTCTTTACGAGTTTTTCCTTTTAGACTGGGATCAATCAGTATCTTTTCATCCATTTCCAGTTGAGATGCCTTAAGGTCATAGATTTCCGCTCTAACCCAGAAATGTCTGACCAGTGATAAGTAGGTTGGACCATTAAGCATACTGAAATACTCCATCAGATCCTGTGCCTGATAGATGCTTCTCAGATCACATCCATGGTGAGCAAGAGATAGAAGATCCACTGGGTTTTCAACCTGAACATTCAGTTCCCATTCTTCAAGAGACATGGTTCTTCCTCTGATTTCATAGGCTGAAGCTTTCTGATTAGATGAACCAATCTCTTGTCTTGCACTTGATGACGCCATTGATGAACTTGAAGGTTTTAAGGTTATAGGTTTTCAGTTTGAGAGAGAATAAAGAAAATTGATTTTACAGAGTAATGCTCAAAACTTGAAAAGTGTAGAAAAGTGAGTGAGTTGTGTGTGATTGAAATATATAATGGGTTTTGTCAAATCGTTTCACATTCAGAGGGGACAAAACAAACAACACATTAATGACTAGAATAAGGGGCGCGAGAAAATTTGTTTAACAAGTTGACCTTGGGGTTCTGAGGTTTGTAAGCTCTGACTCCCCCTGAGTCTAATAGTCTTTAAGGTGAGGTTTGTAAGCTCCCCCTAAGTCCTATCCAGGTTAATTAAATTCATTTTAAGCACATTATTGAAATGTCTTGCACAAAATTAAAAACTTGAGATAATAAAATGATTCTCCTTAATGAAGTTGTTATAAAATTTCATTAAGCTTTTGGGCTCAGAGTCTTAACCAAATACTTTCTATTACTCCCCCTTTTGTCATTAACAAAAAATAAAATAAACAAAGGAAAGTAAGAAAAACATAGACAAAAAATGACTCTAAATGAACTTAATATATTAAATTTTTTTTTATACAAACTAACAAAACAAGAAAAACAAAACCAAAAAAAATAAAAGGGTTGCTCCTAAGGCTTAGGTTTGCTTGTTCATCAACTGGGCTAACAAGTCTGCTTGACGTTTAAATGCAGCTTCCATTTCCAGTTGCTTCTGAATTAGAAGATCTTCTCTTGCTTTAGCAGCAGCTTTTTCTTTCAGAGCTTCTTCTTTAACCTGCTTGACTATCCTCCCTTCTCTTGTCAAATATTCTGACTTGCGATAGAAGGGAGTGTAGGCTAACAGAAGAGGAGCTGGATCTTCTTCAATCAGTTGCACGGGTTTGGTGCGATGCATATTGGCAGCCAGTTGAATCTTGATGCACTTCTGACTGACAGTGTCCAAAAGTTCAGAAGTTCTGTCCTTCAGAGATGCCCATCTTCCTTGATAGTCATCTGATAAGGCAGAGGACCTTCTGAGTTGAACAAGTCTTTGCAGTTCAGCATGCATATTCATCACTTCAGATTCCAGAACCTCCGACTTCAGTAGATGAGGGATGGTTGTTTTGGGGGTCTGAATGGTTGAGGATGATGAAGGTTGGTCATTTGTAGTTTGTTGGTTGTTAGAGTTCTTGGTAGGATCAGAAACTGTTATTGTCACAGATGATTCAGATTCTGTAACTTGTACAGACTCAGGAACCACTGTCTCAACAACAGGTTCTGGAATGGCCTTTTGTGGAGAATGTGTAGTTTGGGTTTGTGTGAGTTGAGTTGAGGTGGAAGTTTGTTCAGTGGTGGTTTGGTTTGATGATTCAGGTTGTTGTTGTTGTTGGTTTACTATATCAGTTTGTTTAGAAACTGATGTATTGGCTTTTTCTGGTGTTTCTTGTAATTCACCACCCAAATGCTTCTCTAGGGAATGCAGATTTAAGGGTGAATCACAGGTAGGAAGGTCGGTGAGAAAGGGTTCTTTAGGATCAACAGGAGCTTCAGCAGCTGCTGAAGTCTGTTCTTCCTGAAGGGTTGTTTGTTTGGTTGTTGAAGAGGGTTTTTGTAGGCTTTTTAGCTTCTGACTGATAGGGACATCGTCTAGGTCAGAGTCAGAAGAGGAAAGGGTTGGGTTGGATGTAGGTACATCTGAAGTCTGAGCAGCTTCTGAAGTAACAGCTTCTGAAGCAACAGCTTCTGAAGCTTCTGGGATCTGTTCCAGCATCTGAACAGATTTCTTGACTGCCAGTTCCTCAACAGACTTAGAAATCTGAGCCACTTCCTCCAGCTTTTCTTCAATGAAGTCAGAAGATCCATCTAAGCCAATGGACTTCAACTTGGCATCCCTTTCAGCCTTGAGTGCCTCTTTCTACTTCTTCCTTTCAGCAAGCAACCTCTTTGACTCCTCACAAGCTTCCTTGGACAATTCAGGAGTCATCTTAACCTTAGAAAGTTCACACTTATCATGAACAGTCTTAATCTTCTTTGCCCTTTCTTCTCTAGCTTTTGCAAGCTTTTCTTGAATGACCAGGGGAGAAGGATCAACTCTTGTCCTCTTCTTGGAAGCAGAACTGTCAGCTAGATTGGGTGCATCAGACTTATCTCTCTTAGCCTTCTTTGTCTGACCACCAGAAGCTTCTGATCCAGCTTCAGAGGTAGTCCTCCTTTTCTTGTCCTGAAGAGGAGCTACACTATCATCAGCAAGAGTATTCGCCAAGATATCTCCTGTTTTATTGACAAACTCAGCAATCAGCTTGCTTAGAACTTCAGGATTTTTCTCCTTAATGATTGGAGGAAAGTCCTTCATTAGTTCAGTTGGAGCTGTTGATTCTTTCAAGTCCTTCTCATGAGGTGAGAATTTCTTGATGATCTTCATGTATTGCAGAGTTTTGCCATGGATGATTTTCCCAGTTTTGATCCTGAGAAATTTGTCAGAAGCTCTTCCAAGGTTCTTCAGAGTCTTCACCAGCTGACCCTGAGTGAAGATCTCAGATAGAAGTCTTCCACACGGAACTTGCTTCCTCTTGCTTCTTGTACCCTCCTTGATTGCCCAGCACAGATGGTGCATGATGTATCTTGGAAAATTAATCTTATCAAAGGAGGCCAAGAAGTACAGAACCAGTTTGTGATCAACACTGGGTTGGTCAGACCCTCCACCTTTCTGAAGAAAACATTCCGTAAGGAATTTCAGAAGCATCCTATGTTTGGGATCAATATCCACTAGTTTGGTTGAAGGATTTCCTTTCAGCACCACTGATGTGTATCTTTCCAACAAAGCATGTCTCTTAGTGCTATTCCATAGGAACCTGCCAGAAGCTTCAGTCCTGCAAGCCTTGGCAATAACTTCTTCAGTAATGGTTATAGGAACACCCATCACTGCTGATCTGATTTCAGTCTCTTTGAAGGCTTCCAAACCCATTTCTTCTCTAGTCTTTCCCTTCAGACCTGGGTTGTTGATCACCTCTTGAATTTCTTCATTCATCGAAGCTTCTTCGTCATAAACCTCTGCTCTTACCCAGAAGTCTTTCACCAATTCCACATATGTCGGTCCATTCAACATATAGAAGTAAGGAAACAGTTCTTGTGCTGATATCAATGATTCCAACCACATCTCGTTCCTGTTCAGAGAAGGAAAATCCACTGGAGATTCAATCTGTACTTCAAGAGATTCAGTAGGAACGGTCATGGTCTTGGCTTTAATTTGAAGAGTAGCACTGCTAGAACTGATAACTTGTTTGGAGCTTGAAGATGCCATTGATGAACTTAAGGTTTGGGGTTTCTAGGTTTTCAGTTTTTGAGAGAAAAAGATTTTTCACAAAGACTGCTCAAAAAAATGAATAAACGTGATAAAACAGAGTGAGACGTGTGTGAGTGGTTTATATAGACAAAGTGTCAAAACGATTCACATTCAGAGGGGACAAAACAGACGTCTCATTAATGACATGAATAGAGGGTGCGAGAAAATTTGTTTAAAAGCGTATAACCATCATTGCCCTTTATGTGTTATTACCCAATACAAAAAGACCACGTCAGAACCCTATAAAGTAACTGTCGCAGTTAGTGGGCTAGGAGTTACTAGACTTAACTCTAACCCTTTCCACTACTTGCCAGCTTTCAGAGTCAAAAAGATTCCGTTTCAGAGCCTGAGGTCTCTCAGAGGCTGAGTTTCTTCAGAGTCTCTAAAAGAGAGTCTGAGAACTTAACAGCTTCTGAAT
>Ga0315914_1010830_pt1 | contig 11192 bp, 4 predicted proteins | sample MpolenodulesMG_FD_203920 | JGI IMG/M metagenome (GOLD analysis project Ga0315914, IMG submission 203920) | Medicago polymorpha root nodule microbial communities from Los Angeles, California, United States - elongated nodules | ecosystem: Host-associated > Plants > Roots > Nodule | place: USA... | reverse complement strand
ACACATAACAGCCCAAGGGATTCAAGCTATCTAAAGAACTCACCTTAACAATCATCAAGTTAACACTACTTCAAGCCTTGATTCCAAGCATGCAATCCAAACCCTAGCTTCAAGATCTTGATGCATCCTTAGTTCTTGGCTCACCAACCAAACCCCAAAGCTTCAATCCATTCTTATAGTTGTTTCTTGCTTGTTAATTTGCTAGCATCCATGCTTGAATCATTACTTATATAAACTTGGAGAGATTGATGGGTTAGGGAGGGAGATTGGGGTGACATGTAGAGATAAGGAGGAGAGAATTCTTGTTCTTTGGTAGCTTAGAGAGAGAAAGTCTTGCACATAATGAATAATTTTGGCTCCAACACACTTATGTACTCCCTCGGTGCAAATACCAAATTGCCCTTCGTCTTAAACGTGTTTATACCGACACTGATGATTAACTCGTGTTCAACTGGCACTGCGTTGTAAAACATTCCTCACTGTAGTGAGTCTCATGAACATTGTTCTCTGGCGCACCTTCGACTGATATAATTCTGATGCTGACGAGCGGGACATTACACGGATAATAAAATCCGGAAAGGTCTTTTACCAGAATTTTAAGCTTTGAAATTCGTAAAATAAATGCAAATAAATATATAAACCAGAAATAAAAAGACAAAAAGATAAAAACAACTCATTTTATTAATATATGAACATTACATTACAATAATGTTGAAACTTTTTAAGCTTATTACATAAGAACCTAAATCTATTTCTAATCTCCTAAGAGCCTAATTCTAATCTCCTAAGAGCCTAACCACTGGTATGTGATAGGACATACCAGTAGCTTCCCTGTTGTAGGCAACCAGGGGAGGAGGGAAGAAGAAAACAATGCCCCTAAGGGAGGTAGGGGTGCTCAAACTTACGTCCAGACAGGCCAAGCTAAGAACCACACTGACCCACATGACCCCCAGATGAACCACACTTCTTTGCAGTGCGGTTCCATCCTCATTGATCGTTCATACAAACCCTGAAAGTTTTCAACGAGGCCCTTATCTATGAAAGGCCAACAATGGAAAATCATGGTTGTAGAAGGAAGAAGAGGAGGAGGAGAGGGTGAGAGAGGATGGTGTGAGAAATAGTGGGGTTTGGAAGGCTATTTATAGGGAGGGTGGGTCAAAAAAATGGTTGGGAGGTCATAAATGTAGTCAAAAAAACGTGGTAAAACACGTTTTCTTGCTTGACCACCGACGAAACATGTGGTGCAAACCATCGGCCATGACACTGATGCAGTCCGGAAAATACTATCCAGAATGCACCTTTTTTTTTGGAATATATTTTCCGGATTAATACGATACTGGTGAACGAGAGAAAAGTTGGCACTTCTTGTAGGGTTAAGGAAGTTCCGGAATGTATAATCCAGAAAGCTTCAGCATTGGATTCTTTTGTGTGGAGCCATTAATGTAGGTTTGGACGGTTACAACCACTAACACGTTTTCATTGACTGTACTAATGACCTAGGACTTGTTTTAGGCTATAAATAGGTTTCTATCTTCAACAAATACCTTCATCCTTCACTTCACCTCCTTTCTTCCATTTTCTTCAAAAAAAATTAGTTTTTTAGGGGTGTCAGTGATGTCATGGTCATTGTTGACCGTTCATATGAACCCTGCAGTTGCATTGCAACTTGTGTGGGGTTCATATAACGATCAACAAAGACCCTTGACATCAAAGAAAGACACAAAAAAAGCACATAACATCTGGTCCGAAATTCGTTTTCCGGATATCACTAACAATCTGGTCCGGATTATATAATCCGGACCAGGGGTATTTTTGGAAATTTTCCAGGGCGCGCGAGAAGGCAGCAGGGTGGAAAAAGTAAAACTCTTTCTTTTTCCACCATATTGATTCTTCGCGCGTCTTACCGATTTCAGATTGTGTTATCAGAAAAGCGTGAAACACCCGAGATAGTTCTATTTGAATGGTCACGATAATGCATTATGATTATAATAAAATATCGATCATGTTTCGCATAGCTTAGTTGGTAGTTACATGAATATTATTTGTAGGGGTTGGATTTCGAACTTGAAATTCCTCATTTCATTACACTTAAGTGTGTGAATTTAATCACTAGATTATTTAACCAACAAAAGAATCTAGCCACTAACTTATTTGAACAACATAAAAACATCAATTTATCACTCTCTCCAATTAAGTTTCTAAACTATATAAAGTGTAACAAGTAATCTCTAAAGTATATGAAACTTGTTAATTTAGTCTATAAAGTCCTACAATTCATCAATATAATTTGGTCCTTAACATCTAAAAAATTGTGACTAAATTGACGAATGTTATGTACATTAGGGATTATTTATTATTTATAGATAGTTTAGAAACTAAATTAGAGACATTGATAGTTTGGAGAGTAAGTTGATAATTTATTCATTATTATTATTATTATTTTAATGTATTCAAGTATATTAATAACGTGTAGAAGACTCTCGATTTGTTTCATTTTAAGTTTGTCATTATTATAAGATTACACGGTTTTCTTTTGGACTGGGTAGCATTTTTAATGGCCTTTGTCCTCTTTAAGAACTGGTGAAGATGAAGACAACTAGATGATTTTAAGTCATGCAAAATTATTAAAATAGAAAAAATTATCAGTGAGATTATGACACGTATATTTTACCAAGGGAACAGAACAAGCACTCCTATTTCATAGTGACTTAACTTTAGTCTTTGATAATGACTTGTGTTCTGTGATCCATCCAAGACTACATGTAAAATATACTACTACAAGTCTACGATCAATATAACCCATTTTAGGTGTTAGATTTAATTTGTTTGTTAACCAAAAACCAACTTAGATGTTGGATTGGATCTCCTAAAATAGACCAACCAAAAATGAATCTTTGTGCTAGCTTCTTGTTCTTTCATCAACATGAATTGTTTATACTTCATAGCTTTGGAGAATGACTGAACATTCAGAAGCTTGATTAAGTAAATATATAACAAATAGGAATATAGGATTAGGATGCATGTGTTAACAAGAATGAAAAACATAAGATGTTTTTGAAGACATAAAACAAATAAACAAAGTAGAAACAACTTGTGTATGTCAAGCCATACATTAAAGGAATGATTTTGTTTTTAATAATGCTGTTATAGACCTTGAAGCACTGTTGGAATCAATTAAGGTTTTGTCGTGGAGGTGGTGTTTGGGGAGAGTGAATGTGCCGGCGTGTTTGTATTATGAATGGAGTTGGAATCCAAAGGATTGTTTGGTGCGGTGATGTGACAGTTTTGGGCTGCCTGGTTTTCTGTTTTTGCTGGGCGTTGTGACCAGCTGCCAAGCAGGTTTGGTGCTGGCTGCTGTAGCGTGCTGTTTCTGTCTGCTTTGTGCTGGTTGTTGCGCTGCTGCTTAGCAGGTTTTGTGATGGCTGAAGCGTTTTTTTTCTGGTAATGTGAAGCAGTCTTGTTGTATTGTATTGTATTAGAGTTTTTGGGAGTTTTATAGGTCCCCCTTGGTTTTTGCTTCTGCTGTTTTGTGTTTTTTGTTTGTTCCTGTCATCTGTTGGAATGGAACATAGGGTTTTTTTTAGTGAGCTTTAGGTGGTGACAGTTTTGGTTGCCTTATGTTTGTGTACCTAATTGTACTCTTTTTCCTCCGCGCTAGTTTAGTGCTTCTTGCGCTATCTAAGCCTAATAAATTTGCTGATTCAAAAAAAAAAAAGCCAAGCCTAACAAAAACATGTGTAACCATATCAAATTCAGTTCAGCTGCAAAAAGCAGCATTCTAACAATGCCAGAACACTCGGGACAATTAGTGGAAATTGAGTCAACAATTAAAGTTTATGCAACTGTTAGTAGAGAAAAGCATTAAAAATAATAATAATCTCATTCTCATGTACATTCAACATAATAAGTCTCACAATATGAGCATGTTCAGATCCCAAATGCACTCATTCTACATAACCTGATCTTAACTTGACTTGTAAGAAACCTTCAACATTACAAAAACCTATTCTGCATTCCCCTTTTGTTTTCTCCTTGATCTGCTGTATAATCTGGAAGGTGGAGAAGGTGAGAACTCAAATGGAAGTGGTGGAAGCTCCATCTCCCCCTTCAAAATCTTAACAATATCTCCAATATCTGGCCTCAACTCTGGAATTTTCTGTAAACATGTGAGTGCCAAGTTGATGCAAAGGCTTGCTTGTTCCTTGTTGTAATCATCTTCTTTCAATTTCTCATCAACTAGTTCTAAGATGTTGTTACCACCAGCCTGAGCCAAGTGTCTACACCAGCTTATTAAATTAGCTTTCTCTAGCTTCATAGGAGATGCAAGAACATGCAATGGTCTTCTACCTGATACAATTACAAGAATCAAAACTCCAAAACTGTAGATATCAGCTTTCTCCATTAAGAATCCACACCCTCCATATTCTGGTGCTACATAACACAATGTCCCTCTCATGCTAGTTGTGCTGCTGAGTTCACGGCTGAAAAGATCGCCACTCCACATATCACTTCCAATCGAACGCGAGCTTTTTTTCCTCCAACCTCTTCTGAAGCTAAACTCGCCATTTTGTTCACACTCATTCTGTCCTTCTTCTCCATAGTTCTTACTACGTTGGCAAAGATAGAACCTTCTACCTAAACCAAAATGTGGCACTTTCAAGCCTTTCTTCCATTTGGTTTGAAGACTTTTCAGCTTATTGGACTTTTTCTTGCTTAATTCAGCAAGATGTTCTTCTTTCCACCACTCTTGCATCTTCCTATTCTTCTTGTTGTGGCTTTTCTTTCCCTTCAGCTCTTTTATATCTACAACTCCATTATCTGCATTTTCAATCACAGATACTTGTAGTAATTGTGGTCCATTTACATCACTGGCTTTATCAATTGGACTTGAATTTTCCAACTCAGATTTCTCCTGAATGTTGTTGATCTTAGCACTGCCAATACCATCATCCCAATCAGCATTTGATGGACAAATCTGACTTCCAATCCATTCCTTGACATAGTCTTTACTACATAATTCACCACTTCCATCTTGTCTCCACCACCAATCTTCTCCCCATTGTTTCCCATTTTCCTTCTCTTCATCAACCAAACAAGCATTATTAATAGCCAACTCCTTACTATAATCAGTGCTACAGAACTCATCATCATAAGGAACAAACTTATTACTATTCCAACAATCATCCCCTCCTCCTCCTGTATCCAAACTTGAAATTTCCTTACCCTTTGCATTTACATTCCTACTTTCACTTTCACCAACAATATTTGCATTATAATTCAAAGAGTTCAAGTTCAAAGCTTTAACGTTTAAACAACTCCTACTATTTTTGGATGAAGTAGAAGCTTGCAAAGCAAGAGCAAAATCAACTTCACTAACACTCTCAACAGGAGTGCCAATTACAGGAGTTTCTGCAGTCAAATTACCTGAAAGGTCTTGACTCTTCCAAAGATCCTGGCTCTTCCCCAAATCCTGGCTAAACAAGTCAACTCCAAATTCACCCTCCACCTTAATCCTTGACAAACCAAAGTCAGAGATCTTCCCGCGAAACTCAGCATCAAGCAACACATTACTTGGCTTAATATCACCATGAATCACAGGTGGATCACATCCAAGGTGCAAAAACTCTAATGCTCTAGCAACATCCATAATTATACAAAACCTTCTCTCCCAACTCAAACAAAAACACTCATCACCAAAAAGTGACTCTTGCAAGCTTGTATTAGGCATATACTCATAAACCAAAACCCTCTTATTCTTTTCAACACAATAGCCCAAAAGGGTCACCAAAAAAGGTGATCTCAACCCTCCAAGAATCTGTAACTCATTCTGAAACTCTCTCTCTGATTGCAAAGACAAAGAGTCCAACCTTTTGATGGCAATGAATTTTCCATCTTTAAGTACTCCCTTGAAAACAGTACCAGAACCACCTTTGCCGATTATATTAGCAGTGTCAAAACCATTGGTAGCAACCTTTAACTCTTTGTAAGAAAATCTTTGTAGCTTCAAAGGAGCACTTGCATCAAAAGGAATGGTCTTAGCTCTATGTACAAGTGAATGCCAAAGATGATAAAGGAAGTAAAGTATTGAGAAGAAGATGACAACAGAAGCTGAAATGGTTAGTGCTATGAAAAGAAACTTTGGTTTGGTGAAAATATTGGAACTTGTAGAAGTTAATTGTCTTGAAGGCATGGTGTTATGTGATGTGAATGAATGAATATTGAATATTGATGATCAAAGGAGCAAGTAATGAAGAAGATGAAGACTATGGTTTTTTCATTACTTTTATGAATTTGGTATCCAAAGTGGATTGCTTTACAATTAGATAATCATTAGAGGAGGAGCTGTATTCTACTATTGTTAAATCTGTTTTCAGTTTTTTTCTTCTTTTCCTTGATTTATGGTTTCCATCACCAACTATTATTCTAACCTATTTGTTTTTCTTTTTCCATGCCCTATTTACTTTATTCATATAATGGAATGAGATTAATATTGGCAATTGAAAGGAAAGAAAGGGATGGACCCTAGCTAAGGTGCTTTTTTGACTAAAGTGAAATTTTTGCTGGCAAAGTCTTGGACTACTTTAGTTATTACAGTGATATTGTGAAAATTTAACTTAGAATTTGTACATTATATTCTGTAAAAAAAAGAGACAAGTATTATTTATTGGGGAAATATTCATTTTTATATCTGAATGTGTGATATGTTGTTACTATATAGTACTTAAATGCATTAAAATTGCAAATATATCCTTAGTGTCTAATTTGTTTAGACTAAATTAGCCAACAAAAAACAAATTGACTATTTGAAAACTAAATGGATGTGTTTGCAATTACAATTAATTCATGGATTAATGTGAGAGTTACACTTCAAGGGGCTAAACTAAAATGATGGTTTGTCCATTATTTATTACTACTTTGGGTGGCTAGTTAATTAATAGATAGATATGTTATTGGTTGAATGAATGAATGAAGCATTGGAATAAATGGGATGAAATTGAAAGGAAAAGTGAGGTATTCTGTGCAGCTATTTTGTCTTATGCGCCACGACTCGGGCAATGTTAGGAATCTACAAATACTGTTCATTTTTAAATTCTTTCTTGTTTGTAATTTTTGACCAAAAAAGGTTCACACTTCTCACTTCACACTAGGAGGAGGCACAGGTTCACATGGTTGGATATATGTCAATAATTTCTTCTTCTCCATCATTCTCATATTGCAGCTCCGGTCGGCCCCATGTTGCAGTCACAATGCATCATCATATCATATTAAGCTTTCATAATTGATTAGGTGGTCGTTATTGTTAGGGTCACTGTTGAAGATATAAAATACTCTCAATAACTTGACTTTTACAAAAATATTTTGAGCATTAGTACCATTTTATCAAATGATGGGAGTTTTGATTCTTATTTATTAGGAAACTGACCAAGTCATTTCATTCTAACGCTCTAGAGTAATTTTTTTAAAGTCAAGTTATTGAGATTATGGTATGGGCATGTGTCACCATAAGAATCTGAACCTGAGTGATTATGGAAATCACTAAGTTGGTGGCATGAGTTAGGTGTTCAATGTGTTATCTTGGAGCTGTATTGTAAGATAGTGGTGGATGGGGTCAATGAAAACATGAGGAATGTGACTGAGTTCTCATACAAGATTAGTTTTTTTAGGAGGTAAATAAACGATGTTGTTCACGCCTCTTAAGAGGGTGTCAAGGTCTTATATATGTTAGTCCCCGGATTAATATATAACCAAGTGATTAGAAGTAACTTTGTTTTGCCACCCAATCAACTTCAAAAGAAATTTTTCACATGAAAAAGTTGTCATCGATGTAACTCATTTTGGTTATCCAGTATGCACCACATGACATGTTATTGGTACTAAAATAGGATAAGGGATTCAATAATTTCGTCATGGTAGGCCCTTTTTCTTTTACGACAAACCATTCTTGTTAAATGAATAAAAGGTTAATACTTTTAAGACTTAATTGCGCCATTTTTCACATTAAAGTTTAATTAATAGAGGAACTAAAATCACTTGGAAAAAAAACTAGAGGACCAAAATCGAACCTAGCTTAAACAACATAGACCAAAAGTGTATATAACTTACCTTAAGTAATTGAATTATTGGAAGCTAAACTAAGTTTGGATATATTGTAAAAATACTAGTAATACTTTGAGAAAAGAGTAAATTCCCTAGACTTTATTTTTATCAATGTGAGAACTTATGGCTGGCAGTAAATGAATCGTGGAGCCTCAACTTTCTACTTTTTTGTATTGAATAGGTGAAGAAATTAACAAATTAAAGATCACATGTGACATCTTAGTATGGTGTCCACATCATGAAGGGCCAAAGTGGATGATTTGCATTTGCAATATATATGCATGTCATAGGTCTCTTTGTAACTTTACCATCCCACTCCCACAAAAAGGAAGAGCACACACATAGACTAGAGTAGACAATAGCATCTGTCTTATAACAAAGGAATAATGAAAGATGGAATGTCGCTGTTGTATGAGAGATTTCATTACATTACGTATAGTGTACACTGCACTGTAGAATCAGAGTTAACTTTATGTGCGATAACAATTGCAAACAGAAGAATATGGGTGATGTGTTGGTGGAATGAATATGCGTGGGACCTCTTATCACTGTAAGAGATGATATTTTTTGGTTTGCGTTTGGGGGTATAATGACAAGCTTTAATTTCTCTCTTGAACATTTTTCCCTCTTATATTGGGCATGCGATCATATGCTACTTTTACACGATGGATTCCATTACTGTTATGGCACATTAATTTGAGTTAAGAGATGCAAACAATGCACTGGAGTATACCATATCCAACTAAGGAAATGTGACTAAAAATAAAATACTTGTATTTGTTAAGATGGAAAAAAGAAATATATAGTTAAAATGACAAAATTAACCCTTCCCATTTTGGTATTTGAATTTTTTACCACTTTTTTTTTCCTCTACCTCCAGATTTTCCTATGGCTTGCCTCCAAAGAAATGCTGAAAAGCAGAAACAATATTACAGTGGATTCAACAGAACTAAAATATTAATTTGAACTAGTTATTCCCCCTGCCCCACTTTCACATAAAAACTATGCATAGTTTTATCACAACACTCCCTTCCCCATCACTATCATGACTCATAACTTGCTGCATGTGACAGTCTTTGAAGGGATCAACGACGGTGTTTATTGAGAGTGTCAATGTCCAGGGATGGGTCTAAGGTGCAGCCACAGAGAACCGCCACAGCAGCTACTTGGCTTGCACTGTTACTTTCAAGTCCAAAGAAGCCTCATGTCCCCGTGCACGGGGTTGACCATAGAGATTGACACAAGTAGCTAGTTTGCCACATAGAAAAATGAAGGGACAACACATAAAGCAAAGGGCCTTTTGTTCTTATACAATAAATTCTCTCCATGATCCCAGAGTTCCAGCTTTCTTTGCAAACCCATATGAAAATCATTTGTGGTAGTGCCTCAAGCTTTGGTCATTTTGAGTGGTTTTCAAAAGGTAATATTGTACTAAATGGAAGAGGTCAAAATTTGACAACACAATGTTTGGCATTGAGGGGAATAAAAACCCAAAACATCACAGATAAATAATGGGTTGGGAACCAAAAAAATTACAGAGTCAAATACAGGTAGTAATATCAATTTCTATTTATGTTATAAAGCTAATCCAAAGACTGAAAACACAAATATTTCTTCATTTTCATCCCTCCAATTTTCCTCTCAACCACACAGGATACTGAATGATCATTTCTTTGACATTTATTTTCCGTTTATTTGTTTATTTATATAAACTGCAGATAACAAAAGACGAGACGACCAAACATTGTCTATCATTCATAACTTCAACAAAACAAAAGCATGATTTATGATAATACACAGGGTAATGCATAAAATATAATAAAATTCAAACTGTATATCCACAATGTTGTAGACTTACATTTGTTGGTGTTAAAAAATCGAGTTTGTTGGGTTGGATGATGCTTCGTTTATTGTCATTAGAAGAAAATAACCAATCACCAGCAAGTCATTTTATAAGAAAATTTTAGACATAGAACTCAACTACCAACAAAGTGTATTTTCTGTCATGGAAAAAAACAACAACACTGATTTAACTTTTAGTAAAGTATAGATGTTTAGTTGTTGTTAGCAAAAAGTGATCAAATCTAACATCTAAATCACATATTAGCTAGAAGTGATTAAAAGTGTTTGTATTAAGCTGCAAAATTTAGACTACATAACAAAAATAACACCAGTTCAAATTCAATTCTGACCAAAGCAATTTTACAAAATCAAGTTTATTCTGAAACACATTTTCCAAACACTCACCCAAACATAGACAAAGCAGGCCAACTAATTAATCTCTATTTTCTTTCTGTTCAATTTACACGCACCATTTTCTCATTTACCCTGCACATGAACCAAGCATTGATTGACAGCCATGCAACTTCACTAACTACACCATGGATATTGAGATATAGATAGAGAGAGAACCTCAATGAAAGGAAGGTCAGACACAACACACATTTCTCCTTGGCATTATAAGGATACTTTGGTTGATCTAGTTAAACTTTATATGGAATTACTTAATCTTCTCAACCCTACAAATCTTTCCAATATTGGAGGAGAGTCTCAATTAAGTGAGGATGAAGTTGACTCCCCTCTAATCCCTTCATCTTCCTATCCCTCCAAAACAATAAACCAAACAACAAAATTTAAAATAATTCCTGTCATCCCCTCTCTCCCCCATCCTATTCCCTACATATCCCTTAAGGCTTTGTTTGCGAGTTTGGAGGGGAAGCGAGAGGAAGGCTTTGGAAAAAAGGAATGAGCAAATGGAAGAAGTAGAGGAAAATGGGAGGGAGGGCTTTAGGGGGGTAATTTTTCTTCATAGTACAAAACTTTCCTCATTTGGGGAACAAAAAAATTGTATTGGAGGAGGGTTTTGGGGGGTTTTGAAGGGTTTATATGAATTCTTCAAATATAATCTATGTTATTATAATATTCTTAAAATTAAAAATATAGTAATCATAAGCATTAATTTATCCTTCTCTTCAAAACTACTCTTTCAAAAAATGTAAAAGATTTCTCCATTTTCCCTCATATTTTCCACCCCCAAAGCCCTCCTCTCCCCTCCCCTCCCCTCCCCTCCAAACTCCCAAACAAAGCCTAAACAA
>Ga0315914_1010825_pt1 | contig 11201 bp, 7 predicted proteins | sample MpolenodulesMG_FD_203920 | JGI IMG/M metagenome (GOLD analysis project Ga0315914, IMG submission 203920) | Medicago polymorpha root nodule microbial communities from Los Angeles, California, United States - elongated nodules | ecosystem: Host-associated > Plants > Roots > Nodule | place: USA... | reverse complement strand
ACAAACTTAAATTGCATTGATTGAATGTAAATTGGTACACATGTTCATACATTGCAACTTGTGACTCGTTTCTCTCTTGAATGCGGATAGTTTGAGTGTAAGTTTTTTGTATGATTGAATTGTGACCTCTTCCTTTTGCGAGAAACTACTATTTATACTAATAGAAAATAACTACCTACATAAGGTTCAAAACTATAACTACTAGAAACGGACAACAAATATCCATTCGATTCAAATTTCGAATATGTGCTCCTTGGAAATATCTGTTGCTTGACCTTATCTGAAACAAACTGCTTCTTCGATACTTCTTGCTTGTCGAACTGAAATACGCGCCTTGAGCATTTCCAGCAAGTCCAACTTCGATTAAATACATAAGAATAGGAGAGCACTATTTATTTCTTCAATCATAAGGTCAACCTTGGAGCACTATTTTTCATATATTTTAGAGAAAACATACCTCTCCAAAGAGGTTTCCTAGATCCTCATCTCGTCTCATTTATTACTACTTCCATGTAAGGGGGACAGACTTAGAGAAGATAGTTCATGTTTTCACCAACACTCTTTTCTAAGATGCACATATCTATCTTATAAGGCTAGTACGGTTGGTCATGACATTTGTCCACTCTAGCTGTCGAGTGAATGTACATTGCTATGAATTAGAAACAATTCTAAACAGACATTCAAGATCATACTATTTACACACTTATGAGGATTTTCGGGGTTGTAACATAACTTAGGTTAAGGTGAGATATATTTGTGAAAGTAGGCAAATAAAATTACTTTGAATTTTCAACCTAGAAATTCCTACTAAACAGTGAAGTATTATCACCATTCTTACTTATCTTTTAATTTTTCTAATTTTGTTCAGAAACCGATTTTTTTCTTTTTGAATGTTTGGCTCTTGATTTTTTCATTTTCTATTTATTTTTTGTGTAGATCTATATTTTTCTTTATAGTTTATCTACAATTTTATTTTATTTTTTTAATAATCAAGTTCTACTCGTACCTCACCCTAAATTTAAAATGTTGTTAATTCCAAAGAGCAACTCCAAGCTTTGTTTCAAATCATACCGAGTTATTAAAAATATTCTATCTAACTTTAAGAGAAATTAAATATATGACGTTAAAGTTCAAAACTTGTGACATGACTCACCATTTAGTAACAACAAAAGAAATTATTGCATGGAGGCTCAAAGGAGGTTAGCAAAGGATAATAATAATAATAAGGGTGACTTTAATAGGTTCAATGTACCAAAAAAAGTTTCTCATGTGTAGTATAATATGGTCGATAGTTGTCCCGTGAGCATAACTCAGTTGGTAGGACAATGCATTATTATATGCAGGGGCCGGGGTTCGAACCCCAGACACCCCACTTATTCGCCTTATAAGGTGAATTCTAGCCACTAGGCTACTTGACCAAAAAAAAAAAACGGTCGATAGTTCGCAAAGAACAACCACAAAACCGAGAATAAATAGCATTCACATGAAACATTCAAAATAGAATATTTGACTCAAAGTCTCACTGTAACCTTCCACCTATTGGCAAGCTACTCGCCTAACCATTAATCATCTATCTATCGATGTTGATTAACAAGATAATTACTTTTTGGTGTAAACAAAGTTTAAAACAATTTTCAATGAAATACTTTTGAGAAATAATTTTTCAATATATTTATTTATTATGTTTTTTATTTTGTACTTGTCATTTATTATTTTTATATTTGCAAATAAATTATATCTTATGCATAGATAAGATCGGAGGTAGAAGTTATCTTCAAGATCAGGTAAAGTTTTGAGTATCCATTGATATTGTGCATATAAATCACTTAGGCACGCACACATAAAATAAATATACATCATTCAAATATTTTATTAAAAAGAAAAAATTGATTAATCTCTAACTACTTATCTCTATTTGTGTGAGTGTACCTACATGATTTAAATTAAGGCTTGTGAATTGAAATGGTTGGTTTGTACTCCATCCGTCCTAAATTGTATGACGTTTTGGGTATTTCACACGTATTAAGAAATGTAATTATTATTGTGTGAGAAAGAGATATTTTGAGTTGTTTTACAAAATTGTTCTTAACAAATGATATAAGAAATGTAAATGAACGAATTGAAAGAAGAGAAAGTGAAAAATAGTTAAGGAAATAATAGCAAAAATAACATTAACGTTTTATTGGTATTGTAAAACGACATATAATTTGGGACAAATCTTTTTTCTAAAGCGACATATCATTTAAGATAGAGGGATATTAAAAACAAAATGGTCAAGAGAGAGGGATCTGAATCGCCTACTGTAAGTGTTTCACGTAGTTTCACATTATAGTCGATTTCAACCGTAGAAAAAAATCGAATGGTTTTGATATACACAGTTTGATCTCAACCATTCATTTCAGATTGGATCGTCATCAACTAGTCAAGAAATAGATGATCACATCCACACACATCATCATTCATCAATATAGGAGAAGCAACATATATTTGGTCAATGCAATTAATAAATTGGTGGAAAACATGACAACAACGAAGTTAACATACAAGGGTACTGACAATGTGAAGAATTAAGGCAGTTTACTAAAGAACAATAGGGTCATTTAGTGATAGTCAAACAACATAATTTTCTCACCTTCAACCAATTTATTCAATTATATATAGGCGTTTGTTACAACTTTTTAAATAGGCGTTTGTTACAACATAATTTTCTCACCTTCAAACAATAGACGTTTGTTACAACTTTTTAAATAAATCAGAATCTAAAATTTTTTTGAAAAAGAGCTTCAAATGAGAAGCTGTTAAAAGCAGCTTCTCAAAAAATAATACGAGAGAAAAAATAAATGTCAACAGATTGAACTAGTTTTGTAACAAAAAAAAACCTTTTATATAGTTTTATCCAAACAAACTGAATTATTTATTTAGAAAAATGATTTTTACTACGATAACAAACGTAAAATAGATTCTAATTTTTTTTTTATAAAATCTCTAAAAAATAATCTCTAAATTATTCAATGCCAAAATCACTTTAATTTTAATCCGTAACAAACAAGCACAAAGAGCTCATTTTTTATAGCTTGCTTAAGAAAAAAATCATATTTAAAAAAAAAATCATTTTAAAAATGTTGCATCTGTTTGTTACAATTTTAAAAAAAATTAAGAATTTAAAAATAATCTAAAAATAGATTCAAATAAGAAGATGTTAAGAGCCCGTTTGTTATAGTTTTTTTAAGGAAAAAAAAATCACTTTCTTAAAAAAAATAATCACTTTTAAGAGTGTTGCATCCATTTGTTACAACTTTTAAAAAAAAATTAGAATCTAAAAACAACTTCAAATGAAAAGTTGTTAAGAGCAGCTTCTCAAAAAATAGATTTTTTTAGAGGAGAGAGAAAATATGGTTTAAAAGATTGAACTAATTTTGTATTAAAAAAACTCTTTTATATTGTTGTATCCAAATAAACTAAATTATTTGTTTTAAAAAAAAAATTATTATGGTTAATAAATGCAAAATAGATTCTGATTTTTCATAAAATCTCTAAAATGTAATCTCTAAATTATTTTATTTCAAAATCATTTTTATTTTAACTGTAACAAACAGACCCATAATAACATCGATAAACAATTAAGATCAATGAATAAAACAAACAGATGAACAAATTTAGTGTCGTCTTTCTGCTAATGGTTAACATTAGCAACTTATCATATGGGTTCTAGAAACCATCTTTACAGTGATTTATAAAATCAATGAGAAATCAAATGTTATAATTTTTTAGTTGTTATATAACTATGTTTAATTCTTTCAGAAAAAAAATATAACTATGTTTAGTTATCATTAATTGTAATCGCTTATGTCTCTATTATTATAAATAGAAACGAGGTATGCTCTTTCTTGACACACACCATTCACACATATTTATAATTTTACAGTGATCATATCGCTTAATTCGATGTCAACAACTTTCATAGAATTTACAATTGATGAGCTTGACGGTCTTGTGGCGGTCTCCAAAACGCCGTTATACAAGTTTGTTTCGTGGAAGAACTTTGTCGAAAACTTACCGGAGGTTGTGGATTTCACTAAGGATGATGTTTGCTCTATTTGCATGGAAGACTTTGAAGAATCACACAATTCAAAAGGAGGAGGAAACAGTTTGTTTAGGGTTTCAAACAGACGAGTTCCTTGTGGTCATGTGTACCACTCAAACTGCATCACTGAATGGCTCCATCGCTGCAACTCTTGCCCTCTTTGCCGCCACCATATCTCCCGTTAGAATACTCATGCATTTATATGTTTGACATGTACTTTTATTAGCTTTAATAAGTTGTGCAATTTGTTAAAGGAATAAAATATTAACAATTATGTATTGAATATTGAATGAAAACCATGGTATTGTGGTGCTGAAAATCAACATATCATATGGTGCCGTTCATATAATTTTTAGTGTGTTTGTACCAAACGAGTATTATCCTTGTATAAAACAGCACGGTTGTCAAGACCGTGCTACAACTCGTGAGATCGTACGATTGCACGTTTCATTTTTGTTCACCAAGGTGGCGCAGTGGAAACCTCGCTAGATGAAGCGGCGCGGTCGAGGTGATGAGAAAATGCGTAATTAGTTCCTAAAAAAAAAAAAGCGTAATTAGTTCGAGCTGCAATCTTCTCTAGCAACATTTGTGATGTTTTCCGACCCTCTGACGACGAAATCGATTGATTCCTTTTGTTCTAGTGTTGTAGATTTCCGGGTCGAGTATGTGACCCGGTTTCTTGAAACGATGACTTGCAATGAAATAATTAATAACGTCATTTAGTCAAAACTATGCGTACGTGTAAATTATGTCATTTAGGAAAAATTACTCTCGCCGACCCTTAACATAATTTCGTGTAACCGTTTTGTCTTTTGTATTTTGTATACGTTATTTTTGTCCTTTTTTGATCAATTTTTAATATTCAAATATATGGCTTTATTTCAATATGATTTTTTTGTCCCTGTGAGCTTATCTCAGTTGGTAAAAACAATGCATAATATATGCAAGATCCGAAGTTCGAACCCCGGACACCACAAAAAAAAAAACTATGGTTTTTCACTCATGTTTTTCATATGAAAATCCATATACCAACGAATCTAAAACAAAAATGACGAAATTGTATTTGAATAAAAATCAACGGACAGCGAGTGTGATTTTGCCTTCTATTTTATAAAAATGGTGTTTTCTCAATGAAAGGAATTATTGTTTTGAAAAAATATAACAGTGAGAGGTAAGTAGTTTACATGAGTGCTTCTTCCATTAACTGTTCGTGAAATCCTTTTGTGGACTTACATCAAATCTCAACCAATAATTTAAATTGATCTAACGGTTTATGCAAAGCAGAAAAAGAAAAAAAACTTCACGTGATAATACTAATTTTGTTCCTCGTAAACGTTGAAGTTCTTTTGCGGTTCCTTCCTTGTTGTTGGAAAACGAGAGAAGTTTCACTTTGATTCTATTGTGCACTCATTTACACTTGTTTTGATTGAAGAATAATATTTTGAAAGAAAGGAGAGAATGAATAAATCAGAGAGTTCTTAAGAATGAGTATAACACATTGTCACATTCTCTACACTTTGGTTATTCACTGTAATTATCTTATATACACAAATTTCATTAGTTCACTATAACTATGTCATTAAAAGGGGCAAAGGGCAACCCGATGCACTAAAGCTCCCGCATACGCAGGGTTCGGGAAGGGGTCCTACCATTTGGTGTATTGTACGCAGTCTTACCCTGTTTTTTATACCTTATCATATTTTATTCCAATGTCACCCTGTAATCTTAATTTGTTTTAGGGGCCTCCTGTAATCTTAATTGAACAAACAGAAATATTAAGTAAATATATCTTTTTAGAAGAACTACTTTAGTGGAGAGTAATAATTGATTATGAGCTTATAACACATGCAATGAAGATATTGTCTCAGAAGTTATTCAAAGAATCTTAAGCATAATTTGAGTTAGAGTGGAACACGCAAATAAGTCAATTGCTAGAATGAATTTACAATTAAGATTTGAATGAACTTTTGAAAAGTGGAAAAAAGAAAAGAGCAACAATGACATGACACACATTAACAACGATTATCAAAATTATGTTAGTAATAATATATAGGTCTGCAAGAGATCCGAGATGCAGGTTATCATCAGTTTCCTTCTATGAAGCATGGATACTCTTCGGATTAAATTTGTTTCAGGGTTGGACATGAGTCGTGTCCGACACCAATACATATAATTACACTGAATTATGTTATCTTTTAAATTATCAGCCGTGTCAGCGTGTCAGTGTCTTGTTTGGTGTTCGTGTCTGTCCACATCAGTTCCTTAGAAAACTTACCAAATGACATATAAATCACAGAACAAGAGTAGACAACAAGCTTCAAGATTCCTGAGGCAACTCCTCTTCAAGTTCACCCCACTTGTCTCCGTTTTCAGAAAACTTGTCCTTGATTTCCTTAACAAGCTCTTTAGCATCATCAACCTTAGAAACACGAACAAGCCCCATTCACAAGTTTTTTCATTGTAGTAAGAGTAGGGACCCGACCTTCACGAATCATGTCCATAGCATCATCGAAAGCATATTCAAACTCCCCAATCTGGCACAGAGAATCAACTAGAAAATAAAAACAATCCCTCTGAAACCACACACCCCTTTTCATGTGATGAAAATAGAATCGAGCTAACCCAAGGTGTCCCCTTCCTTATTGAGCCCAGAAATCAAATGATAATAATCTTTGCTTGACAGATTTAACCCTACCAGTGCCATCTCCCCAAATACACCTCTAGCCTCATCAAACATCTTCAACTTACATAAACCCTTTATCCTAACACTAAAAGTGCTAGGACATGAAGTAAAACCAGACCTATTTAACATCAAATCAACCGATTTCAATCTCACCAAATTTATTCACCCTAAGAAAACCAAGGTATGCTTTATCAAAAGTCTTAGCATTAGGTTTGACACGATAGACACGCATATCCTCGAAAACGGAGAAAATAGAAAAGGTTGAGCCAGAATCAACAAAATATTCCATAACCAAGTTATATGTATCAACATTAGGTTTAATAGAGTAAATTTTCAGGAAATCTTTGTAAATTTGTGTTACCTCATGAGGATTATCTATAATGATTGCAGCTGTGAGCAACCCGTTGAGTGATTTAACTGAGGGAGTGACATTGAGTTTTTCATAGATGAAGTTGAAAGTATTGAGAGCTTGGTCGAACATGCCGGCTTGACCAGTGCCGAGGAGTTCTTTTGACTCCTCATAGGATAGTCGCGAAAGACGAGACGGGGAGGGTCATCCATTACTGGGGAGGAGTTTCGAGAGAGGAATGTTGAGTAGTGACGCACTGAGCGGCGAAGAAGACGAGAAGCCATTGATGAAGAAAGTCGAACTGGACAGATTAGGGTTTTCATTAGAAAACAAAATCAACCATGGAGGGTGGAATATGGTACGAAGGAAGAAAAAAAAACGAAACTGACGTGGCTATTTATAATTTGTAGTGCTTAAGGGAGTTGCAAAGTAACAGTTACAAAAAGTTCAACCACAAACAGCCAAAAAGGCAAAATCTAACAATTACACAATGGCTTTCTGCCTCCAAATAGAGTAATCAAAATCAAATAAAATGTAGTACGATTTCAACCACCAATACGTTTGAAGTTGAACCTTTTCAGCAACAGTCTCAAGATGATCAAACTTGTTGTGGAAAATCCTTCTGTTGCGATCTTTCCAAATAATAAAAAGAACGGAAGTCCAAATAGTTAAAAACACACACCTAGTGTTTTTGGAGAATCCTCCAAGACCATGAAACTGATGAGCATGAGTAATAGTGTCGCCATGAAGAGCCGCCTCGAACCCCAATCACTTCGTAACCAAAGCCCATAAACGTCACATTGAAAGAACAAATGATTATGGTCTTCAGATTCCCCTCAAAGGGACGCACAAGGCAGTTAAGGAGCATCAATCACTCCTCTCCTAAGCAGATTATCCTTAGTGGAGAGCCTATTTAAAAAGAGGCGCCATATAAAGATATTCACCTTCAACGGAACTGCTTTAAGCCACAAAAAGCTATCGAACTCTTCATTAAGGTTGGTGTTACTCGTTGTTAAGTAAGAGTAAGCTGATTTAACCGTGTAACACTGCGTCACATGAAGTTTCCACACCCACCTGTCAATCGTTACAACCTGCAAAACACAATTAGACAAACGCTCCACACACTCCCTGACTAACCCCTCCTCCCAAACAGACATGACTTAATTAATACAAACGTTAAAGAGAATACCTTCATCATCTTCAAGACGGGAGATTGCAACCGAACTAACATCACTTATCAACGGTTCACCTATGTTGAAAAATAAAAGTTAGAATATAAACATTTAAATTCACAAATTTAATACAAACGTTAAAGAGAATACCTTCATCGTCAGCAGACTCCATTTCAGTGAGTAAAATAGCATTTTCATTTCCCACATTAGAATTAAAACTATACCTATCAATAAAACACAATTAAACAATGGCAATCTTTAAAATAAATAAAATTAGTAACTAATTCAAATGCGTTCATAGTCAGATGAATATATTAAAAATGTACCCGTGTTCTCAGCACTCCATAACCAACTTCTAGCACACATCAAAGCCTCTAAAGTGGTCGGATGAAGTCAGCTTCGATGAGGACTTACAATATAACCACTAGTACTGAACGCGGATTCAGAAGCTACAGTAGAAACTGGAATCGCCAACACATCTCTTGCAATTGCTTGAAGTGTCGAATACTTGACACCATTCAACTTCCACCACAATAAAATAACAAAATTTGGACTTCTCGGTAAAACTTCCTCATCTAAATAAACATCCAACTTTGTTCTAACATATGAAGTCCTAGCTCTTTTTTTCCTCATCACAAACGAATCATATCTTTTCATAGCATCACTGCCAACAATACCAACATTAGAATCCACTATTTGAGAATCACCACTAGAATCATTGTTCATTCTCAATTGATAATCATAAAGAAAGTCATAACACAGACAAATAACCACCTCCGCCATTTTCATGCCTCACCTCCATAATCCCACCCTAATTGACACATCTCCGACACCATGACTAGTTTGTTGTCCGCAAGCTGATAAAGTATACTATAAGACCTTTCAAGCGGGCAATCATCCAGCCACGGATCCAGCCAAAAGAGAGTAGATCGGTCATCCCCCACCCTCCTGACAATGTTGTCAGACATCCACCTATTATCAATAAATCCTACCCCCGATCGAATTTGGTTCAAAGTGCGCCACCAAACCGATCCACCATGAAAGTTAAACCGCACCCTCCCCCCTCCTCTCCATATTTGGTGTGGAGAACAACATTCCACTGGCTCTCTCTCTCTTCCAACAACCACCATACCCATTTACCTAACAAAGAAATATTAAACTCCTTCAACATTTTCACCCCTAGACCTCCATTCTCCGTTTGTAAACAAATAGTGTCCCATTTAATCCAAGAGATTTTCCTAAAATTGCAAAAGATAGAATGAAGGGAAGAAATAATACCTGAGGGAGCTTTGAAGAAAGAAAGAAAATAAACTGGAACAGCAGACAGAACGGACTTAAGCAGAACCAACCGACCATCCAATGATAAATTTTTACACTTCCATCTAGACAAGCGACTACAGATCCTATCAACCAACGAATACCAAAACTAAACCTTCATAGGATCTCCACCAATAGGCAGCCCCAAATACATAAAAGGAGGAAGACCATGATTACACCTCATAACCGAAGCCGCCTCATGAAGCCAAGAATCATTGACACTAACCTCAAATAACATGCTTTTGTTAAAATTGACTTTCAAGCCAGAGATCGATTCAAATAACAATAAAGCCGCCTTCATTGCTCGAACATTAGCCCAACTTTTAACCCCGACCAACAGGGCATCAAGCCGCTGTTGCTGTCATAACACATTCCATAATCCAAGATCGCCATAAGACTGGAAAATTCATTTTAAACATTACCTCATCAAGGTAGCCCCAATCCACCAAATTATACGCCTTTTCAAAGTCAGCTTTAAATTGGAAAAGATCTTTTTTGGCTTGCTTAGCATCATCAACAATTTCATTTGCTATCAAGTAAATAAAATATTAAAAACAATAACAATTTATAAAATTTTAATATGTTACCATTTTTTTAAAGTTATTTTCGATGAAATTTGAGTTTTTAGGTTTGCATGATTAAGATTTGAATTTGTATATGAGTTTTGGATGATTTTACTTTTTGGAGTTTTGAATGATTTTACTTTTTTGGAGTTTTGACTTTAGGTTTGCTAAAAAATGACAATTATGTTGACTTTCTATAACATAAATGATTATATTGGGACAACAAATATATATAAAGGACAAAATGTTTCTTGAAATTAAGTTAAGAAATGAATTGTACAATTTTTCCAATAAAATATTAAAAACAATAATAGTTTATGAAAACACTTGGAAGATCTCAAGATTAATTATTGCAAGTATTTTAAGTGATTTGATTTATTTTCCTAGATCTCAAGATTAACGATTATTTTAAGTGATTTGGTGAATATAATCTTAGAATTAAGATTATCTTAAGGTTTGTATCCTTTTATTATAATAATTATTATTATTTTATTGTCCTTGATACTATACTACTATTATCAAGTATGATAATGGATGTCAACGTATATATAGTTAACTCTTTTTATATGATAAAAATGATATTTATATCGTTCTCACATTTGTATGAATATTCACTAGATGAGTATTAGGGGATATAAAAGTATTTACAAATATTTGCAAATATCAACATGTAAAATTATTTTTTATACAAAAAAAAAATGCATAATTATAAAATAATTGAAATTATGTAGAATTTATTTCTTAAATTTAATTATTAATAATTGATGAGTAAAACCTCAAGTGCACGGCTTACTAATGTAGTAATAAAAGATATCGTTCCGACATGGAGTTATGAATTCAATTAACTTTCAATAAGGATTAGAAGAAGATTAAATTATAAAGTTGTGGTTTTTAATGGTTTAGAAAATAACAATAATAATAATAAAAGGCGCCTTGGGATTATTGGTTCATCATAATAACAAACCCTTCACAAACAAACCCTAAACCTAAATTTTATATTTGACCTACTTTCTAAAGACAAGTTTCTCTTAAT
>Ga0315914_1010824_pt1 | contig 11201 bp, 14 predicted proteins | sample MpolenodulesMG_FD_203920 | JGI IMG/M metagenome (GOLD analysis project Ga0315914, IMG submission 203920) | Medicago polymorpha root nodule microbial communities from Los Angeles, California, United States - elongated nodules | ecosystem: Host-associated > Plants > Roots > Nodule | place: USA... | reverse complement strand
TGTTACGCTTGGTTGATGTCTCTGACCCCAAGCGAAATAGCCCTATCTCTTCTCGTTTTACTTTTATGTCGAATAGAACAATAGTTTTACACGAACAAACAATTTATACCCAAACACTTAACTTGATAAATATTGCGAAAACACTTATGAAATACGCAACTCCCTGCGGATACGATCCTATTATACTTACGTGTAAATAGTTTTATGACATGTAAAAATCTTACATCAACCCCCTATCTGAAACAACTCTGCCACAAAATCCACCGATTCTCCAATAAATCAAACAACCTCCTAAATATATCACGAAAAGTAATATCCCCTAACCACGTATATGTCCAAAAAGAAGTATTAACACCATTACCCACCTTCTTCCTAACATTATCAACAAACCAACCCCCTTAGTAAGCTAACTCCATGACGCAACCCATCTCTTTTCCACCAAGAAGGCTCATCCCTACCACCCTCCTTCACCCACCCAATCTACACCATAACGTGTTGCCAACACCCTACACCATAAACCTCGTATATTCACAAACATCCTCCAACACCACTTTCCTAAAAGAAATATATTAAATTCCTTCATCCTTCTAACCCTCAAGCTTCCATACTCCTTTCTCAAACAAAGAGAAGAAGGACGACCTGCAAATCTCTAACATTAGTTCAACTTTTCCCCCCATAATTAGAGGATAATCAGCAAACTGAAAACGAGTGATAACCATATGCTTGTTCCTACTAACCCAATAACTATAAAATAAATTATTCTCACCCATAGCTGTCATCATAACATGAAACCTGTCAGCTGCTAACAAGAATAAAAAAGGAGAAAGAGGGTGGTCGCTCTTATGCAACTCCCTTTCCTAAAGAAATTTATCGGTAGGACTATCATTAACCAAAATCGAAGTTGTTGTCGAACCTATACATTCCTTCATCCACTTACACCACAAAATCAGAAACATCATTTTACCATAACAACGTTCAAGTAAACATAATCAACTGAATCATAAACTTTTTCAAAATCTACTATAAAAAGAAGTAACTCGTTTATAAACTTACGAGCCTCAACAACCACCTTATTGGCAACAAAAATCCCATCAAGAATATGTCGACCCTTCACAAAATCCCACTGCGCATCTGAAACCATGTTGTTGTTCGTTGCCGTCTCCGGCGCTGCCGTCAACACTTGATTCATCCCTAACATGCCATCCTTTGTCCTTCCTCCCTTCATCCTACATGCATGTTGATTCAACCCACCACCATCATTAGAACGTTGTTCGTCGGAAAGGAGTATAATGGTGGTGAGCCCTATCTCCTACGCTATCATCTGTCATCAGTTTTTGTTTTCAAAGGGTGAAGAAGGGTGAAGGGGAAGATGAGGCTTGTTTTATTTCCCTCTGTCTCCTCTCTCTCTCTCTCTCTCATTAATTTAGTTTTTTTGTTTTATAAAATAAAGGGTGACGCGTGGTATGTTGTGGTTTGCAAATGTTACATGACATTGACACCGCAATGTCACCCAAGTGTTGTCCTCATATTAGGCTTTTGAGTCTTTTTCTCTTTAAATATATTTTCGTAAGTCAAATTTTTTAAATATTTTCGCGCGTAGATCGGTTAGTAGTTAAATGGAGAGTTGTAGACTTTTAGTTCGCGTTGCAAGTTTGATCCCAAAGGTAGCTACTTTATTGGTTATACATATCTTACATTATTTTTTTCTTCAAATTTCTATGCATATGATGTTATTTCTTGGAAATATATCAAGACAGATTATAGGTTGTGTGCAACTAAAATATGCAAACGTAAAAAAGTAATTTATATTTGTGTTAGATTCAATATTATACTTTAATATTTCAAGGTTTGTGAATAAGTAAGTAATGTTTATATTAAATATTATTTTCAACATATATTATTAATTAAAATAATTTTTTATAAAAAAAGTTCTTGCATTAATGGGGTTGAGTCTAACAGAATAAGTTAGACTCTCACAATCGGGTGAATCAATATTTGAATATTTACTTGGAGCGATATTCATATTTAGTGTCTGACATGTCTCAAATAAAATCAGATATTTAGTCTTCTTAATTTTATATTTCTATGTCAACGCACTTAAAATGTCTTAATTTAAAATTCATTTTAGGTCTATAAATACATTAGACCGACCTTGCAAGTATTTATAGAACTTCACCCTTAAAGTGAATAAATCGGTAACCTGGAGTTAAACCCCGACCACTACACATATAATGCGATGTTTTACTCCCTACTTTTTTTTTTGAAGGATCTTACTTCCTACATAGTGAGCTATGCTTCTTTTTTTACTCTTAAATTTTAGAATTAACACATTAATTTTTGACAACTTTTTTTTATATTTCGTCGTAAGAAATTTGAAGTAAACAAAAAATTGTCAAACGAAAAACCATAGTTCATTCCGTTATTTCATATGGATTGTTGTTAATATAAATCAAATGTAACCAAAAAAAGTATCGATTATTAATATACAAAATTGGAACACAAAATAGCAAATTGAACTCTTTGGGCCGGTTGGTTTCCTTCATGGTGTCAGGTCCTGCTTCATCAAGTGGTCTTGAGTTCAACTCTCGTTCAAGCACATGGTTAACCAGGCTCTGATACCATGATTTACCTAGCAATGGTCCTTCAAAGAGTGTTTTCTTTTTCTAATCTCATATTGATAGCGATTAATTATTTATTCTGTTGCATTTTACTTTTAAACTATAAACATAATAGTTTGTATCAGAGCAATTTCAACCGACTGATACACACAGAAAAATAAATAAAGACAAACATCATAAACGTTCTTTTGCTTTAGAGGCAAGAACTAACATGAACCAAATCAGTTTTACTCTACAGACTAGAAGTCCATGCCCCCAATCTGATAACAATGATTGACTTACATATAATTTATAAATGCATTTAAAATTATGGTCTTCTATTAAACTTAGAAAAATCCGGGCGTCGACGCTCCATATATGCAGTTTTTCCTTCATTTGCTTCTTCAGTGCCATAAAATATCAATGTTGAATTTCCACCCATTTCCTATAATTGAGAGAAACATGTTGGTATGAAGGGAAACATATTGCAATTCATTTGGTATTTTCAAAATAATCATCTTTGTTGTTTAGAAACTCAAACTATATACTACGGAATATTAATAGTACATGAATAGTGATATACCTGAAGTCCGGCGTGCCCATCATCGACTGCATTAATAGCTGCCTTGAGAACCCGAATTGCAGTTGGGCTATTCCTGAGTATCTCCCTACACCATTTTATTGTTTCTTTCTCTAAATTCTCTAGCTACATCAAATCAAAACATTACATTGACCATAAGTATGAGCTTGGTTTATAAACATTGTCATTCTACTAATGTTTTTAGTAATTTTCTACTCTATCCGTTCCTTTTGAACTGTCGATTTTTTAGGAAACATATGTTCGTATTTACCTGATGTTTCGAATTTCTTAGTATGTGCAAAACAACCTTAAAAGACACGTACATAAAGGAACAAATGGAGTATTTGTTAAGTGATAAATAAAAAATGTATGACAATTTAATTACAGTACTGAGAATTCCATGAAAGGAAAAGAGCTTACTGGTACAACAGTATTGACAAGGCCCATTTTCTCTGCTTCAGCAGCAGTATAGAACCGCGTGAGAAACCACATTTCGCGCGCTTTTTTCGGACCTACCTGTATAAAGAATCATAAATTTTATCTATTGGATTGAAAAAAACATTGTAATGTTAACAAAATCCACCATCTAGAATAGCATTATGGTGGATGAATTGTCAGTAAAATAAGTAGTTTTAATTTCATCCTCACCAAACGTGACATGATAGAACTTCCATAACCAGCATCAAAGCTCCCAACCTTTTATGGAGATACAAAGAGAAAAGATGTTACGAAGAATAGAGGAAAAGGAGCTGCAAATAAACTTTCTTATCTATCATTAAATTATCTTGTGACTAATTGTTTGATGAGTAAAAATGTTAAAATGAGTAGGCAAATTATCGAAGCACCTTAGGACCAGTTTGGCCAAAGATAGCATTATCTGCTGCAATGGTTAGATCACAAACCATGTGCAATATATGGCCTCCTCCAACAGCATACCCTGCTACCTGTTTTAATGTTAGCAAATAATTTGCAGCTGCTAAAGGCTTTGTGCATAAAAAATGAGATTATGAATAGAGGTGCACAGAAGTATGGAGAGTACCATTGCGATTACTGGTTTTGGAAGGCGGCGAATCTGCACCTGTAATAGGAGAAAAGAATGAAGATTAAAGTATAAGAATAACAAAGGGACAAGTGATATTTTTGAACAACTTGAATTGAAAATTTACTCTTTACAAATCATGAAAACGACATTTGAGTAAATAAGCATTTTTTTCGTCTTTGGACTTATCACTGGCTGGACAATTTAGTCCCTCAAATTGGAGAAATAGCAATTCAGTCTATTAAATTAGAGAACGTCGGCCAATTTAATCAATACTCCAGAATTAAGCACCGCAATTTTAAAGGGTTTTTTGTTTATCCCGGTGTAGCTTGAGGCTATTGAAGACAATATGTCAGTCTTTCGTTGGTTTTGACTGACATTAAGGGACTAAATTGAGGACTAAGTTAACCGGCCTTTACAATTTGGAGGAAAAAAATATGATTTTCTCAAACAGCATTATACTGGAAAACAAAAAAGATTCATTCTCCATTGAAATGAATGCTTTAAAAAAAACCCAAAAAGATAACTTGAGTAATGGGGAATCACTTTCATTCGTAAAGAGAAAAATCTGGAATAAATTGGTATATACCTGCAAGTCTAACACATTAAGGCGACCGATATTTTCATGATCAGAATAACCATCTGGAGTCCTCAAGGCTTGGTCGCCACCACTACAGAATGCATCTGTTCCCTACATCATCAATTTGTCATTAAAATCATTCAATTCTGAATTAAGGAATGTCGTAAGTGACAAATTACATGGCCAAATCACAAATACATGTTAATCACAATGTTTTAAAAATTGAACTGAATATTGAAATGACGAGACCTCTGAGTCAAGTCAACGGATTTGAACTGCTTGAACTTAGACGAAACTGGGATCAAACCGTAGTAAAGTCTGGTTCAAGGTTCAGCCGGTTGAACCGTATGGTTTGGTTTTGAAAACACTGATTTATAGCCGTACTGAAAGCATCATATGACTATTTAAGAAACAATAATTGTTTGCATCAAGTTGATCAGTTCTTGACAAGAGACAACATGGTAAGCTTATATCTGACTCAATTGCTGATAAAAGAGAACTAATGGAAAATCCAAAGTCACTTGAACAAAGCAATGGATTTATCAGTTAAAGGAATGTTTAAGTCACATAACTAGTGAATGGTGAACTAGTTGTATGATAATGATTTGATTAAGAAGTTGTAATTAATCCATTTCTTGCCTCAACAAGCCCATTAATCAATTTTTAAAAAAAACAAAATAAATGGCAGTGGCAGAAGAGGTATACCTTTCCAGTGAGAATGATGACACCAACAGAGGGATCATCTCTAGCATCATTGAAAGCACGAATAAGCTCCTTAACCGTGTGAGGTCGAAAAGCATTCCTTCTCTCTGGCCTATTAATACTAATCTGCAGTAATCCCAACATTTACAAAATTGAACAAAACTGTATATGTATTATGCGCTTATCATAAAAGTGCTTATAGCATGAATGATTATCATATAAGGGCTTATGTGTAAGCTATTTCTATAACAAACGATAAAAGTGTTTTCATAAGTTATCCTGGATAACTAAAATATTTACTATAACGTAAGAAACAAAAAGAGTGAAGTAAAAAGAAAATGAGAAAGGTGGAAAGACAACCTTGGCAATTCCTTCACCAACAGATTTCTCATAGACAATGTCAGTGAAAACCTTTCCTTCATCATCATCAGAAGGAACAACCTTCCAAACTACGTCATGAGAAGGAACATCACCATGAACACGTTGGTAACTTGAAGTGTGACACAAGGAAATAAGTTGAGGTGGTGATATTGATGTTGGAGAGGAAACAAGGTGGTTGGTTACAGAAGTGACTCTTCTGATCACTGTTTCAATGTCTTTGTTGTTTGCCATTGGAGGAATGAGCTATAGGTGTTGTTTTTCACCAATGACATTGAAGATGATGATGATGATGGATGGGAGATTACATAAGTTTTGTCTTGTAGGATGTGGATAAGATAAGGTGAAACTATTATGTTCCTTAGCTATTATTGTTGAATTCACGGTTAATAATTAAAGATTTGCTTATTGTCATTTAACTAAATTAGAAATGAAATGTCCAAAAATTCTAACTCAATTAGAAAAAATTGACAAAATTGTTACTTAATTTAGGTTTGAACTCCAAATCATCAATTTAGTGCGAGTTTTCGATAGATGTTAACGTTTCACCTAACTAGAACAATTTTAGCTAATCTTTAATGAAAGTTGTTTTTTTAACATCAAAAGTTTCCTAAAGACACAAGTAAATGACCAAATTACCCCCAACGGTAGTTAACTACCGCTGAGCAACCCGATAGCAGTTAACTACCACTGGCCCTAGCTAGCATTCACACATTCTGCCACCAACTAGCATTTTTTAAAATTAATTAATAATAATTAATGTTCTCTCTCATCCCTCTAAACAACCTCTTCACAGTAAAATTTGTTTTCACACTAATTAGGAGGAAATTGAAAATGTGGATTTCACATGAACTGACTTTTCAAACACAGTTTAATTAGCTCCCAAATCTGTAAATCATTACTTTGTCCAAGTCAAGGAGAGATTTTCAAGTCTTCATTGGTCACAAAATTGGCTTTCTAAAAACAATGTTGATTCATTGGAGATGTTGTGGCTTGTTTGTTTGGAAGTGTGTTTGCCTCGTCGATCTCAAGTTCTAGTTTGATTTCATTGTGAGCTCATTGATTTCTATGATCAACTCTAGTCTCAAACAGAAGAAGAATAAGAAGAGGTTGTTGGGAGAGATGAGAGAAAATACAGAGAATATTAATTAATTAAAAAAATGCTAGTTGGTGGCAGAATGTGTGAATTGTAAAGAAAATCAATTTTTCAACAGTAGTTAACTACCGCTGGCCTCAGCGGCAGTTAACTGTTGTCGGATTGCAAAACGGTAGTTAACTATCGCTGATGGCAAATTGATATTTTACTTGTGTTTTTATGAAATTTTTGATATCAGAACAACAATTTTCATCTTTAATTAGCTCTGGGCTCTGGCTAACTCCAAATTAATTGTGGCCTCTTTTCCTAATAAACTAGGTAGTTAAACTAAAATTATTTTTGAATGATTTAAAAAATTAGTTAATGATTATTATATGGATGTGCCATAGATTATACGGTTGCATATACCTCCTATAACATAAGTTTTTTTTTTTTTTTTAAGGGGATAACATAAGTTGTAAATGTACTACTTTTTCTTCCTTAAAAAAATACAATTAAGGGGGCTATGTAAATAGATTCTTGAATTATTTGAGAATTTTTAAATAGATCAATGAACTAAAAAAAGTTATAATAAAGTATTTTTTATAGGAGTTATAATTAAATTCTAAAACTATTTTAATTTTTTAAATCAAATCCTGCCGTTAAATAATAATTAGCCAACATTGACGTGACATCTAATTAATTCTCTAAACTAATTTATGATATGTAAATAGGTTAGAGACTATTAAATCATATGAAAGTTACGGACACTCACATGTCAGTTTTTCTTTTCTTTTTATTGTGAAAATTATAAACGGTGTTTTTTGATGAAATTTTGATTTTGATTAAAAGTTGAAATATAAGAGTTTTTTTGCTTTCAAACCATAACAAATCAAATTAATCATGATTATCTATTTCAAAAACAACAACAATATAACAAAAACATATAATATAATAAATTCTTATTTTTTTAACGACAACAACAACGATCTTTATTATGTAAAAAGCTGTTTAATGATATAATTGGGATAACGAAAAACTAAGTATAGATATACTAATATAGTTTTTTTTTTTGTTGAAGAAATCAAAATGATATATATTACCAAAATGTGTTTCCACTCGCGCAAGGCGCGCAAAAGAAAGAAACACCACAAATATTTACAAAATTACAGCAACTGGTGACGAAAGAGCACCAATCAAAGAAAAACAGTTACAAGAGAACACCCATGCAAAGCCACCTGTTTAGATTTCAACCAAAGGAATGAATGAAGCTTAATTTTATCAATGAGAACAAAAGGAGCAGACACTGTATTTTGGAAGAGACGGTTGTTCCTTTCTTTCCAAATCACCCAAATAGTTGTAAACCATATTATCCTGAGGTATAAATGAGAAGCTCTAGGCATGCCAGCTATTTTGGTAAACTGAATAAAATGATGTCAAAGCTCACCATAAGGCACTGATGAAATACCAAGTTAATCCCACACATGAGACCAAAGTGAACCGAATACATTGCAGTGTAAAAAGAGGTGTGTGGCGGATTCAATGTGGTCGCACCCACCAACATACGCCACATCTGTTGAAAGAAGGACTCCCCGATGCACCAGGTTGTCTTTAGTAGGAAGCCTGTTGCGAAGGAGGTGCCAAACCAACGCAGACACCTTTGACGGTATATGTTTATGCCAAACATCATCAACCAGGGACCTGTCTGAAATATGACTTGTAGTAGTAATGTAACAATAGAAGACTTTCACTGAAGAACCATTAACAGGGGTCTAACAACCATCTCCATTTGTCACTAACAGATTCCTTCAAAACAAAGTTATGTAACAGAACAGAGCACTCCCTCAGACACTCTTCTTCCCACGCAAACAAACGGCGTCTCCACTCCCACGCCCTACCGTCAACCGCCCACCCCCTCCTCCACATGTCCGCCACCTTACACTCCTTATCCATCGCTAAATCAAACAAGTGAGAAAATTTTACCCACAAAGGAACATCTCCTAACCAAGTATCATACCAAAAAAAGGTCTACCGCCCATCTCCCACTACCCTACGGATGTTTTCTTTAAATCAATTCCCCATACCCTGTCATACACCTTCACGCACCTTACATATTATTTTCCACCACATCGAAGACTGACTGCCACCCTCACACAACCACCCCCCCACCTCTCCGTATCGAGCTTTTAACACACGATACCACAACCCCTCTTTATCCACCAACAAACGCCAACACCACTTTCCTAACAACGATAAATTAAAAGCTCTCAGCCTCCTAACCCCCAACCCCCCATCTTCCTTAAGGGAACAAATCAATTCCCAATTAATCCAGGCAATTTTCCTATTATCCTCACCCCCCCTCAATTTTATTTTTTAAAAATAGATTCGATAGAAGAAATTATACTTGCAGGGGCTTTGAAAAAGGAAAGAAAGTAAACCGGAAGAGAGGATAGGACATACTTTAGAAGAACCAATCGACCACCAAAAGATAGAAACTTATTCTTCCACGACGACAGGCGATTCATGATACGGTCAACAACTGGTTTCCAAAAGCTCAATTTCCTCGAATCCCCACCAATAGGCAACCCCAAGTAAACAAACAGGATAGTCCCTCTTCGACAATTCATCACCGACGCTGCCTCCGTTAACCAAGAATCAGATATATTAACTCATGTCAGCATACTCTTATGGAAATTCACCCTTAGACCCGACACCTCCTCAAACAAAAGCAACACCGCCATCATGGCCCTCACATTCAACCAACACTTTTCACCGATGATTAGAGTGTCATCGGCGAACTGAAGATGCGTAAGCCTTACCACATCATTTCGGCCGACACCAAAGCCTTTGAACATCTGTGCCCCCACCATGGCATTCATTAAGACGTTAAAACCTTCAGCTTCCAACAAAAACAAGAAAGACGAGAGTGGATCCCCTTGACGAAGACCCCTCCCAATAGGAAACTCTTATGTTGGACTGCCGTTGACAAGAACCGATGTTGTTTCTGTCCCAATGCATTCGAAAATCCATTTTCACCAAATAGTAGGGAAATTCATGTTTACCATCACCGAGTCAAGGTATTTGAAATCCACTGAGTCGTAAGCCTTTTCAAAATCGACTTTGAACAGAAGAAGTTCCTTACCCATACGTCTCGCTTCATCAACCGCTTCATTGGCTATCAGAATACCATAAAATTTGCTTCCCTTTAACGAAAGCCGACTGAGAGTCTGAAACCACACTACCAATCACACCACGCAATTTATTGGCTAACACCTTATACAAGCACCCCACTAGTGAAATAGGCCGAAAATCATTAAGGCGTTGCGGACTAGTCACCTTAGGAATCAATGCAATAAATGTAGAATTCACTCCTTTAGTCAACTTCTCATTACGATGAAATTCCATTAAAAATCTCATGAAATCATTCTTCAGTAAATCCCAAAACTTTTTAATAAAATCAAAACTAATTCCATCTGGTCCCGAACTCTTGAAGCTATCACAGTCCCAAACCGCTTACTTAACTTCCTCAATAAAGAACAACTTAGTTAAATTTCCAGCCTCACCATAAGATAACTTGCGAAAGAAAAGGCCATCCACACTAGGTCGAGCAGCACATAAAGGTTGGAAATGAGTGGAGAAATGCTTGTAAACTGTTGCACAAATGTTTTGAACCCCTTCAACATTTATGCCACCAACAGACACCATATTAATCGCATTATGACGTCGACGACTAGACATAGCCTCATGAAAAAAATTGGAGTTTGCATCTCCTTCCTGTAACCAATTCATTCTTGACTTCTGCCAATTGATACCATTCTGAACTCGAGCCAAGGAGTGCAATTTTACAGATAATTCATGAATCTCCTTAACCTCTACCTCCATAAGCGCACCATTCTCACCTTTGGCATCTAAAAAAGCAATACGGTTCTTAACCTCCATAATTTTACCATATAAATTCTGCGAATGTTGAAAATGCTACTCCTTTAAGCTTTCTTTCATCATTTTCAGTTTACGCCTTAGAACATATCTGCCCCATCCAGTAACATGGAATGAGACCCACTTATCACGGACAAAGTCGTCGTAACCTGGGTAATCCGCCCAACACTTAAGCATGTGAAGTGGTCTAGGTCCCCAATTAGCATTATCAACATAAAACATACGAGGAACATGATCAGAAAGACCCCTCTGATAAGCCACCTTGTTATACTTTTTAAATGATAAAGGAAAAAAACTGGACACATATATATATA
>Ga0315914_1010822_pt1 | contig 11203 bp, 12 predicted proteins | sample MpolenodulesMG_FD_203920 | JGI IMG/M metagenome (GOLD analysis project Ga0315914, IMG submission 203920) | Medicago polymorpha root nodule microbial communities from Los Angeles, California, United States - elongated nodules | ecosystem: Host-associated > Plants > Roots > Nodule | place: USA... | reverse complement strand
TTTTTTTTTTCTTTCTAAAACAACATAAATAAAGTGATATATGGGATAAAAATATCGAATCATGAACATTAATCATGAGTATATTATAAATAAATAATAATAAATATTGTACCAAAAATAACATAAGTAAGAGATGAATGTAGAGCCACACATTGATATTGATTTCTTTGTTTGTCTTTGCATTGCAATTGCAACAGAGTGAGTGAGAGAATTCACACACTCAGTACAGACCTCGAAAAGCCATCTATATGGCTTCAATGGCTTCGATCGGTGTTCTCAAAGTACCTTCTTCTTCTTCATCCTCATCATCTTCTTCTTCTTCTTCATCCAAAGCCATTGGACGTAACCTCTCATTCACTTCATCACAGCTCTGTGGTGATAAGATTACCACAGTTTCAACAAGAAGAAGAGAAAGCTATGGATGCAAACCCTTCATTGTTTCTCCCAAGGCTGTTTCTGATTCTAAAAACTCTCAGACTTGTCTTGATCCAGATGCTAGCAGAGTTAGTTGACTTGTCTTTACTTTTGTTTTCTGACTTTGACTATTTTTTGTTTGAGTGTAGTGAGAGATAGAGAAATTGGGGTGTGTTTGAAATGAGAAAAATTCAATCTTTTGTTTGTTTTCTCAATTGGGTTGACATAATTGGAGTTTGTTGATGATGGATTTTCTTGAATATTGTAAATTGTAATGTGTTTTTAGGTTTCTTAAGGTAGATCAGATTGGAAAAATGATGAGTTTTTAACACAAAATGGAAATTTTAATTGAGTAAGATGTTATGTGTTTGATGGATTGGGTTTCTTTATTTGAGTTTTTGTATGTGGTTGGTTCTGACTCAATTTGTAAGCTTTTTTAAACGTTTTGTTGAGTTTACCTCATATGATTGGTAATGTCAAGTCCAATCATGACATTATTTGCACTATCACACTAATTTTGAAATGATCAAAATCTATGAAGCTCGCATAAAGACACGGACACTAACACGCTGACTCCGATAATAATTTGAGAAAATCACATAATTCAATGGAATCATATGTGTCAGTGTCGTGTCGGTGTCGGACACCGATGCGTGTCCGACACGGGGACACACCTAATCCGAGGAATCTCTGTGCTTCATATTCAAAATGCAAACTTGCCTGTTTCCTCATTGTTTGTGCAATTGAGTAATTATTGTGCATTGTAGGAGTTTGTTGGTACTTGATTCACACAATACTATCATGTGGGCTGTGGCTGCTAGATTGGTGAAAATTGATGCTAAACCAATACAAAGCAAGAACTATTACATGGAAAATGTTAACCCTGTATTTTTTATTTAGGCATATTTGTTAGGAATGTAATGTAATGCAATGATTTTTATGATGGTTTTCAGAGTGTGCTTGGTATTATACTTGGAGGGGGTGCCGGGACACGTCTTTATCCATTGACCAAGAAGCGGGCAAAACCAGCTGTTCCTCTTGGAGCAAACTATAGGCTGATTGATATCCCTGTTAGCAACTGCCTAAACAGTAACATATCAAAGATCTACGTACTCACACAATTCAATTCAGCATCCTTGAATAGGCACTTGTCCCGTGCATATGCGAGCAACATGGGTGGTTACAAAAATGAGGGTTTTGTTGAGGTTCTTGCTGCACAGCAGAGTCCTGAGAATCCAAACTGGTTCCAGGTACTAAGCAACCTTATATATGTTTTCTATTATTACTGTTTATTGCTATGATCACTTATGGTAGTCTAGAACTATCTTGTGATTTTGAATGCTTTCATTGTTACAGGGAACTGCAGATGCGGTGAGGCAATATTTATGGCTTTTCGAAGAGCACAATGTTTTGGAATACTTAGTTCTTGCTGGTGACCATTTGTATCGAATGGATTATGAGAGATTTATACAAGCACACAGGGAAAGTGATGCTGACATCACTGTTGCTGCATTGCCAATGGATGAAGCCCGTGCCACTGCATTCGGTCTAATGAAGATTGATGAAGAGGGGCGTATAATTGAATTTGCCGAGAAGCCAAAAGGAGAACAGTTGAAGGCTATGAAAGTGAGGCCATATACTATGCTCTTTTTTTGTTGTTATCTGTTCTTTAGTTATATAACTGCTTAAAGAGTTTTGCTATGACTTTTCTGTATTAGGTTGATACTACTATTTTGGGTCTCGATGACGAGAGAGCAAAGGAAATGCCTTATATTGCTAGTATGGGTATATATGTTGTAAGCAAACATGTGATGCTAGATCTGCTCCGCGACAAGTTTCCTGGTGCAAACGACTTTGGGAGTGAAGTTATTCCTGGTGCAACCGAACTTGGGATGAGAGTAAGCATTCCTTCTATCTGTTCAATACAAAGAAAATGTGTATAGTTTTGCTAGAAAAGCTTTTCAGATCTTTAGCAACTGTATCATTGACGTATTTGTAAATCTGCTTAGGTGCAAGCTTATTTATACGATGGATACTGGGAAGACATCGGTACAATTGAGGCTTTCTATAATGCAAATCTGGGAATCACCAAAAAACCAGTACCAGATTTTAGGTAATTTAATGTTGTCCTTTTATTTATTCATCCTACTGTCTGTTTTATTTTAACCGTAATAACAGATTCATTGAGATGTTTAATGTTTGTTGGGATATTGGTTGCAGTTTCTATGATCGTTCATCTCCAATCTACACCCAACCTCGGTATTTGCCTCCATCTAAAATGCTTGATGCTGATATCACCGATAGTGTTATTGGTGAAGGATGTGTAATTAAGGCAAGCTTTTGAAATAATTTCATATTTTCCCTTAGTCCATCGTTACTAGTATGGCACAAATTTGTAAATTTCTTGGCAAAGATATCTAAATGAATGAGACTAGTTAATTTGTTGAAAAATAACCTTGTTTTCAATATTTTGTTCCACAGAACTGTAAAATTCATCATTCTGTGGTTGGACTGCGATCTTGCATATCAGAAGGTGCAATTATTGAGGACACATTGTTAATGGGGGCAGATTATTATGAGGTAACATTGCTAAATAGCTGTCACCTTTTTAAGTTAATAGGAATTGACTTTAGTTTGACTAGAAATACTAACTTCAGTATTGGTTTTCTGATTGATGTGCTGCAGACAGATGCTGATAGGAGGTTTTTGGCTGCTAAAGGCAGTGTTCCGATTGGTATTGGCAAGAATTCTCATATCAAACGGGCAATTATTGACAAGAATGCTAGAATTGGAGACGATGTGAAGGTTATATACAGTCTCATCAGAATTTTTTTTCGCAATCATATTCTTTCTCTCCTGTCTAAATGCACTGTTCTCTCATTCTTCCATATCTTGCTCCACATTCATGCTGGACGAGTGAGGGAAATGGGGTTTACAAATCTAACTTTTTGATATTTAATCAAGTTTACATGGAAAATCATTCACTCATAACTTTCATCTTGTTTCGATTCTCAGATCATTAACAGTGACAATGTGCAAGAAGCTGCAAGGGAAACTGAAGGTTATTTCATAAAAAGCGGGATTGTCACGGTAATCAAGGATGCATTGATTCCAAGTGGAACTGTCATCTAAAGTCCTCTCTAGTCTACTATTTCCTCTTGCTGCTGTGCAACACCCCATTTTCACTGCTGGAAGGTGTTACAAGAAGAGCTCTGCTTCCGCGTTGGTTTTTTGGTGCACGTTATATTTGGTTCGGAAGTATATAGAGTAGAAGACTCTTTCGGTAGTCATGATGTAAATTTAATCATCCGGTCAAATAAAAGTTTCTTAGTCTGCAGTGTCTGCAATGCATGTTCTTTTGTAGTTTATCATCAAAAGGGTGGAATAATATTCACTAAAAACAATGAAAAGAAATACAATAAAAGCGTCAGACACTAGCTTCTGCTAATGTGATTTGCTTCTTCTAGGTCTCTCAAGACCTTTTTCTTTTCTATTTGAACTCAAATAATAATACTAATTCACCTTTTGCAACTTTCAAAGACGCTTGGCCAGTTAATTTGTCATGCATACCTTTTGCTAAGTGGAGTGAGGGCAGGACAGAAAATATAATTGAGTTAGAGAATGGATATGTTAATTATATTAAATTGTCTTTTTCACCATAGTGTAGCATATTTGATATAATTTTGTTTAGGTCAAAGAAAGAAAACTATTGAGAAAATGATTTTTTTTGTTAAAGGGAGACTGATAAGTTGATGCTTGAGTTTTCGTTGGTGTTTCAAGTTTCAAAATCTTTTGAAACATGCAACAATTCCTAAAATTCAGCTGTAGTTCCATATTCAAAAGGACGTGTTTTTATTTTCACATTTTTTAAACATGCTGATTTTCATGATCTCTGAATATTTCGTTGGAATTTCCCTTTGATGTTTTTGCTTCAAGGACCATGAAATACATATTCCAACAAAATAAAGGAACACAAATGACATTTTAAAATCAGAGACAATAACAAAATTTTAAGATCCAAAAAACATTTAATCCAAAAAGTTTACATTATCAATGTGTAATTACACAAGATTGTTTTGCTTCTATAAAGATTTCTAGTTGTTGAGAGAATTTTAGTCATTTTATAACATCATGAGTTATGCCAACTATTTAGACTATCATTTAAGTTCAATTTTTACCTCTTGAACTATTTTTACACCAAGTGTATCTCAAATGCCTTTGTTCGAATATTCACCACATCATATCATATGACTTTAAAAACCAAAAGTCGGTGATTAAATTTTCTGGACTAGGACATTTCGTTTATAGAATATCCCATTTTTAGAATTCTTCGTACAGTTGACATAATTAAGAACTCTATCAGAGGTAAATTGAAATGACTTCGTACACAAATATTGGAAGCAATCAAATATATACATAGTACTCCACAAAAAACATGACTAGGTCATCAAATTTCACTAGCAACCCCTATCCTTCCTCCACTTTCTGCTGTAATGTAATCAAAACTCCCCTGTTGTTTGTTACCGGTAAGTAACTCAGGTTCGCACAAGTTCTACTTGCATCCTGTGTAGCAAAACAGTTATTATTTCAAATAATCTAATAGAAGTTCATGGTCATCTAAATCACAATTTTTTTTTGAAAAAGATAAATCACAATCTTATGGCTACATTTCTGCAAATATTAGTTGAACCACGCAATTTGAATATAAACCACTAACTTCTATTGTTTCAGGCAATGCAACCGAGGGTGGGTGTGCGGTAAAAAGAAAAAAAAAGGAGAAAGTATGTTAAATACTAATAACAGTTTAATGGTTCTTTCAGACAATAAAGAGGAAAGGAAACCTTCAGTCACTATCAATTTTTGTTATAGGGAAAACAGAATTTTAATAGGGAATGGAGGACAGAGATAGACAGATACAGTTGGAACAAAGGAAAAAAAAAACTAGATGAAACAAAAGAACATTTTGAAAGTCTTTTATATGCCATCTGCGTGCTAGAGGGAATATTCCATTTGAAACATGAGTTGAACTTCAATAGCAACGATGCCATCAACTAGCACATATGCAAAGCGTAAGAATTCTTTATTGGGTCTCTGCTCAATGTGAGAAAGAAAAGGGTGAAAAGGATCCAAATACACCTCTCAGGGAAAATTAGAGAGTTGTTTCTTACTCTCCTCAAGTTTTCACCCCTCTACCATTTGTCTAGCCATCCCTTATACTCATAACAGCCTACAGCTATTTCTCCCAACTACTGAACCGACTTTTAGAAGGTGTAATGGTACAAGTAGGTAGTATTATCCCCAATTTCTCATTCTATTCTTCATACCATACAGGCATACAGCCTACTTGTACTATCCCCAATCGCAAGCTGAAAAATTGCCTGTTCCTCTCCAACAAAAGGCACAAAATGATTGCATAAATGAATGTCATGAAATAATATTCTCATTTTCGAAAAATACTTAATATAGAATCATCAAAAAGGTACTCAAGAATCCTAAAATGATTGTTCCAAAGAAATTGGAAAAGTGGTTATTTTGCAATGCAGGAAAAAATGCCTTACTCGTTCGGAGTTAATTTTGAATGTTAAGCAAACATCACATCAGGATAGAGGGCCTTGTCATACTTTAAATATGTAGTAACTAAAAGTCATCAGTGTTACTTCTGTTAACAAGACTGACAATACTCTATGAAAGTGTGTGGCAGACAGTATGTGCATACGAGAGCAAAAGTGTAATGAAATATCGAGGTGGGTGAGTGGGATACATAGGAAAAAGATAAATTGTAAAAAATGCATCTGAAATAAAGTTGGAAGAACACCTATTAAGAAGCGATGAAAATTTTTTCCCTAAAAAGAATTCTTTCATATTTTTGTTTATCCATGAAATTTCCAATAAAGTTACTACATAGCAGAAAACCCAAAGTTTCCAGGACATACAATACAATATAGAACAAGAAATAATGAAATATAACCTAGAAATTCACTAATTATAAATATCGATTATAGCTCGGTAATTTTACCTTGCTTGGAGGTAATTTTCCTCCATTTATCCTTGAGATCAACAGGAGTACGAGTCTTATCAAACACACGGCAACCAAATTCTAAAATTTTCCTCCAAGGGATATTCTGATCTTCTGTTGCAAATTTCAACACTCCTTCCTGTAATGCAAAAAACAAAAGTAACACTATTAATTGAGAAATGAAGACTTTGAGCAGTTATAATAGCTAAGATGAGTGTAGTTCTTGCCCAGTGGTATGAGTTTGGGACACCAAAAGAGTAATACGAATGTTTAAGATCTGATCTATGCTACTTACAAATCCCCCTCCCCCTAACAAATTAACCACCAAGAATTTGCCTATAAAAATAAAGCTAAGATGAATACTCTATCTATACGTTGATCAAATGTAAGCATACCATAATTGATTATGTCTGTTTTACAACTTTAACGTTCAGAACAATTTCTGAGAAACTTACAATGTTTACCGGTATGTTGTAAACTAACAACAACAACCAAGCCTTATCCCACTAAGGCTTTGTTTGCGAGTTTTGAGGGGAGGGGAAGGAAAGGCTTAGGAGGGGAAGGGAAGGGAAGGGAGAAAGGAGGGAAAACCTTTCCCTTGTTTGGGAGTTAAAGAAACAAACAAGGAAAGAAGATGGAGGGCTTATGTGATAATTTTACTATTTTACCATTTTTTCTCTTAAAATCAATACATTGTGTTATACTTTGTAATTTATCTTGTAAATTATAATTGGAATTTTGAATTATTATGAGGACAAAATTGTCAATTTGTATGTTTAACCCCTCAAAACCCCCAAGTTGAGGGAACTTTCAAATTGAACAAATGAAACCCTTCAAAAACCCCCAAAACCTTTCCCTATTTTTTTAAAACTCCCAAACAAGGGTTTACCTCTCCATAAGCTTTTCCTTCCCTTCCCCTCCCCTCCTAAACCCAACTCGCAAACAAAGCCTAAGTGGGGTTGGCTACATGGATCAAATTGCGCTATAATGTTCTATCATAAAAGAGACAGATCTTGCGTTGTTATTGCCGTAATAAAACCAGTAAGCCATCCTAAATTAAGTCAGAAGTAAAGATATTAAATTAGAGCATGATATCAATAAGGCATTGCAATGAAAACCTTGAGAACTTTTTCTTCTTCAGCTGTCCAATTCAATCTCTTACGTTTTCCAGTCAGCATATTCTGCTTCGTGCTGCAGTAAAAAACAATAACTCGTTTACACAACCAACAATACTTAAAGTCAAATCAACTATCCATCAAAATATCAGCTCTATCCTACAAAACACTTGCAGAAAAAACGGATATCAAACACAACACTGACACATACACACCAGTAATAAGTTGATAAAATAGAACTGATCGAACATAACCACATTTGGGGTCTGTTTGGTAAGCCACATATTTTAGCTTATAGCTCATGTCTTATAAGCTCATTTGATTGAAAAAGACACATTTGGTAACCATCACTTTCTCACGAGCTTGCAGCTTATGTTTACTAGCTAATAGCATTTTTTAATAAGCTAATTCAAGTAGCTTATAGCTTATCATTTTTTATCTCAATTTTACCCTTGCAGCCTTAATTGAAAAATAATTAAACATTAATTAAATATATCTTATTTATGTCATTTCATACTTGGAAGCTAGTTCAACCACTAATTTTATCAAACACTAAAAATTCAATCATCTAGCTTATCCGCTAAGCTAACTTATTAACTATCGGCTATAAGATCATTCACTATAAGCTTTCTTATCAACTATTTGCTATCTTTTACCAAAGAGCCTTAACACGCCTTCAATCTAAAGTGTCAGTGCAACATAAAATATAACTACTACTGTTGTTACTTAATTGATGTTGACATGAGAAATTAAACTAAACTTGAATAAATCAACAAAAACATGAATAATCAAATTTCACATTCGTGGAATTTCAGGTTGATGAATGACTCACACTTGCTTTCGTACTCTTGAAGTTCTGGAGCTAGAAACTTCCTCCTCGTCTACGTCATCACCACCACCACCAGTTTTCCGTTCCCTGAGCAATGCTTTTTTCACAGGAGCAGCCTTACGTTTAACGTTTGGACGACCTTTCTTCTCCACCACAGAAACCTCATAATCAGAATCTCTAGTTTCACTCACTGAACTACCCGATACAGAAACCTTTCCTTCATCTTCATCTTCATCTTCATTGTTTTCCTTATCATTATTACTTTCCTCAACAGAATCAGAAACTTTTGGTTCATCCACTTCCGGTTCATTCCGGTTTACATGATCCTGAACCGGTTCCCGTTCTGTTTGAACCGGTTGGTTTTCCTTATCCTTATGCACTGTTTGGTGTTTGTCTAAAAAGCTACAAAGAGCTTTCTTCGCCAGAATCGCTTTTTCTCTTAATTCTCTAGTTTTCTTCAACGCGCGTTTGTACGCGCAATAAGGACAAACGAAGTTTCCAGAATCATCGAATTTAGGTTCGGAACCGATGCAAGTGACGTGGACAGAAACGGGGCAATCGGTTTGGGAACATACGAGCAATTCACCTCCGAGTTTGTTGCAGATAATGCAAATGTTATCGTCTAAGGAATCAACGGGTACGGTTTCGGGAACGGAATCGGGAAATGGAGAGTGAGTGTGGTGGTTGTCGTCGCTGTTGCTGTTGTAGACGGTTGCATTGTGGTCGTCGTTGGTGGTGGGGAGGAGAGGAATGGGAGAGGCGGTGGAAGGTGTTATACTACGGCGGCGAACACCGGTGACGACGGATTTTATTCTCATCGCTCACAGTTCTGTGCTTTTTCAGAGGGAAAAAGACGATTGATTCTAAAACCCTGAACAAATTTTTTTTTAGTAAAAGTGTTTGGATATGGAAGTCACGGGACAAAAAAAGATAATTTTTGGATGTTAGCGGCACATGCTCATAATTTTCTTCTACCTATCTCGATTGATGGATATTTCATTCACCAGTGAAATATCGTACTATCATTAGATATCGTCTTATGATTCACTGTTTGTTTCCTATTGATGAGGTGTACCCTGTTTGTCATGAGGCGTGTCTGAATACTTTTGGGGAGCATGTCGTTCATTGCAAGGAACTTCCCCGCTTTAAGTACAGACATGGCTTTGTTAGGGGTGTACTTTTTGATATTTTCAGACGGGCGGGGATATCAGTGAAGAAGGAGGCGCCTGTGAACTTCCTGACTGAGCCACTAGATAGAAGATCAACACTCAGGCCTGTGGACGTTATAATGTACGGATGAGTAGGTGGAAAACATGCTTGTGTAGACTTAACTGAGGTTTCACCACTTGTGCAATTAGGTGTCGACCTTTTACCGTAGGACAGGCAGCCCTAACAGCTGCGTCAAGCAAAGTGGCCAAACATGAGAAAGCGTGTTCTGACAATCAACATGTTTTTATACCATTTCCTTTTGACACTTTCGGTTTCTAGCACCAGAGGCTGATGACCTTCTACATAGAGTTCAAAAGGTTATACATAACAATGTCATGTCTCCTAGGTCCATGAATGTTGTGTTCACGAGGATTGATTTTGTCATTCAAAAGGTCTAGCGGCGCAGCTTGTTGCCCGCTTGCCTTCTATTCAAGTGTAAATAATGGTTTATATATATTATTATATTTCAAAAATACATTTAATCATTTTTTTCATTTGTATCATATAAAAAAAAAGTTTTAAATTTTAATTGCTTTTTTATTTACAAATCACATTAAGGCTTTGTTTGGATGAGAAAGGAAAGAAACTAAAAGGAAAGATTGTTGAAGAAATAAAAGTGAATGGAAAGTAAGAAGAAAGTGAGATGATTTTTTAGGTGTTTCATAAGAATGAAAGTGAAAAGAAAGTGAGAGGAAAGAAAGTCTTAATTTTATTAATTGACATGAATGCCCTTATATTAAAATTAAAATGATATATATTATATATAACAAATAACACAATAATTATACACACAAAAGTGGTGGGATATAATATAAAAAATATTAATTGTGTGATGCTCAATATTGTTAGCCTAAAGCCATGTTACGTGAGAAGCAAATAAATTGATAAAATGTATGTACATGTGTTAAAAAATAGTCTTCAAAGTAAGGGTTTTTATGTAAATTTATGGAAATGAATGTGCACTTCATACTTTCTTCATACTTTCTGCGCAAATTAGAAGAGAATGGTTTTGGACGTGGGACCCACAAACATTCTTCTTTCTTTCCTCTGACATTGCAACCAGAGGGTAGAAACACACATTTCAATAAACTTTCTATCCTTCCTCCTATCAATCCATTCACCTTCCTTGAAACCAAACAACCCCTAAGTGAAACTTGTCAACCAAGCTTTAGAATTGACGCGGTCCAATAAATGTATAACAAGTTGTCAAAATAATTTATCAATATGTCATAAAAAGTCGATGAATCTAAAAAGTAGATCTATTGAATAATTTCTGAATGCGTAGCGGATAATTATTTTGAAAATGTGATTTTTACAAAGTAGTCTTGTGTGATACTTTGGGTTCCAAAATAAATTGTCACATTAGATATCAATCTAAAATTTAGGTCCAGGCAAATGTTATATTGTGCGCAACGTCTATCATAGTTTGCAACAAAACATATCCCTTGGATGTTTTTTTTATTGGCAGTTGTTTTGATCAACGAAGGATAATTTAATTCGGCATGGAAATATACCGTATAACTATTATTTGGGGAAAAATTTCTTTTCCCTTTCTCTCTTGCCAGCCATCACCAAAACCCTAGTTTCTTTTGCTTCATCCACCAAATAGTGGTGATTTAG
>Ga0315914_1010818_pt1 | contig 11204 bp, 5 predicted proteins | sample MpolenodulesMG_FD_203920 | JGI IMG/M metagenome (GOLD analysis project Ga0315914, IMG submission 203920) | Medicago polymorpha root nodule microbial communities from Los Angeles, California, United States - elongated nodules | ecosystem: Host-associated > Plants > Roots > Nodule | place: USA... | reverse complement strand
ATTTTTTATTCAAAATTTCATTAACATATAGTTTTAACCCCTATTATAAAATATGAAACAACCCAAAATAAAATTAAAATATGTGAGAAATTACTAAAGACAATAAATTATGGTTATTTAAAAGTTGATTTTATGCTCTAAATTATAAAATTAATAGAAAATTATTTAAATTTAATTATCACTAACATTTAAATTATAAAGAAATAAATTTATTTTGATAAATGGTGGTTCACAATTAGTATATATAATAAAAATATTTATTTATGTTAAAATAGATTAAAGTGTAGTGCATATTTATGTATTAAGGGAGGGGGTTGTAATTCAAGAATCTTATAGGGGAGAGGAGTATAAATTTTAATTTTCAAGGGAGGGGAGTGTATATTTTAACATAAGAGGGAAGGGGAGTGTAATTCAAACATCTTTGAGGGGAGGGGAGTGTAATTTACTCTATATATAAAATAACTTGTTTTTGACTCTTTTGTGCTGACTTTTTCTCTTTCTAAAATTACCTGCGACTTTCAATACAAATAGCACATGTAACCAATAGATAAGAGTAAATTCAAAAATATAAAATAAAAGTGTAACAAACACAATATGAGTATATATATATACTTACTTTTTTATCATCTCAATTATACCCTTAAACAACTTTTTCTATAATAAAGATTGTTGTTGTTGTCATTAAAAAAAGAATTTAGATTATATTTTTTTTATATTGTTGATATCATTGAAATAGATAATCATGGTCTTCTTGTGTAACCTTGGTAATTCCGCTGTTTTTCACTCTGAGATTCTTGGTTTTATCTTTGCCAATGAGTATGCAGCTCCCAATGGGTAGATGAATATTTGGCTAGAGAGCGATTCCACTAGTGCCCTGATGATTTTTAGGAACGCTTATTTAGTCCCGGTAACGCTTAGGAACAAATGGTATAATGCTTATACCCTTGGTGTTTAGGTAATCTCTTTACATATTTACTGCGAAGGTAACTGCTGCGCTGATAGATTGGCTAATATGGGGCATTCATTTCAGGACTCAGTTTGGTTGTATATGTTACCGCCGACGCTTAGGAACATATGTCATAATGCTTTTACCCTTGGTGTTCACGTCATTTCTTCTCATATTTATCCTTTAGAAAGTGCAACAAACAAGAAGAGTATATCTATACTTATTTTTTCATTATTTCAATTATACCCTTAAACAATTTTTTTTTATAATACAAATATATATGTCCAGTGTTTTTTCTTTCTTTTATCATTTAAAAAATGTAACAAACTATATGAGTGTAACTTACTTAATTTTTTTATTATTTCAATTATACCCTTAAATAAAAAAATTTATGATAAAGATTGTTGTTGGTGTCATTAAAAAAAAGATTTAGATTATATTTGTTTGTTAATTGTTGGTGTTATTGAAATAGATAATCATGGTAGTTTGATTTTTTTTTTTGTGGTGGCCGAGGTTGAACCCCGGATCTTGCATATATTATGCATTGTCCCTATCAACTGAGTTAAGCTCACGAGGACCATGGTTAGTTTGATTTGTTATAATTTAAAAGCAAAAAACACTTCTTTTTTGTTTTTTTTACTTTTAATCAAAATCAAAATTTCATAAGAAAAACCGATATAATTTATAAAAGAGCGTCCGTTTTTTCGCTAGTGGATAATAATATATATTCTAAAAGAGTTGATTTATTTCAAAATAAAATATATTATGTAAAAGAATGTTTATCAAATTAATTACATTCAACGTGACATCCCTTTAATTAATCAGCAATTAATATTTGAATTAATTTTTTTAGATATTATAATAACAATTATTAAATTAAATAAATACTTAATATAATATAAAGTTTTTAATGTATATCTGTATTTTTAATAAAGATATATTTATTAAAAAAGTTGAAAACAATTTCCTTTAATATTAAAAATTTTCTAATGATAATATATAAACATGTATTTAAGGAAAAGGTTATTTTTTCCTAAAAAAATAAAATAAAAAAGGTATAGTTTTTTTTTTAAAAAGTTATAGTTTTTAATATAACACACAAACATAGATATTATAAAATATGCGATTAGTCTCTAAAAAAATAGGTGAAGAATATATTCATAAATATCTTTCTTTTTAAAACCGAAAATATATCTATTGTCCAAACAAAAACTTAATGAGGTAGTAGATATAGCCCTATAAAAGCCGTACAAATCAAGGGAAATAACACAGGCAAAAAATCTGGTTTTTTGGTAATTTATTTTCAATTGTGTGCGATCATGACCGGGAAGAAGCAAAAACCTGTCGGTCCTAAAAGAAAGAAGTGTGGCTCAAAGAAGGTGAGAAAATCACAGATGTTTATGATATTTCAGTAATTGTTATAATTTCCAATATTTTTTCCTAATAAATAGGTCTCGCATGATCCACAGGTAGCCAACCAAGTATTTGAGGGGAATACGAGTTCATCTGTGATAGATGAAATGAATTATGTGAACCAGCATAATTCCATCCTCCAGAGGATTGCTGAAGCTATGAACCAGTTGGAAACGAAAAGACAGGAAAATCGTGAGAATGAGCTGAATCTCCTTATGATCGGGTGCATGTATAACAAAAATATGCTAGCCAACTTGAAGACTGCTAAAGATTCGACTGACTTTGCTGAGATGGTTGATAAGAAACTGGAGGAGATTGTTACTAAGATTGATGAACTCAATTGATCAAATGTTATTTGAAACTATCTAGTGGTTTTAATGCTATCTAAATGTAAGGTGCATTTGAATAAAACTCATGGATATGAATAAAATTCATAATAAACTTTTCTTCTATAACTCTTCTATCAAAAGTGACTGCTAAAATTTGATGATTTGAAATAGATATTATATGTACCATTAGAATCTTTATCAAAATATAAACCTACTACTAATTCTAATTTTACGAGAATCAAGCACTTCATTTGTCTTAGACTTATCTCTTTTCTCATTCAACCGCAAGTCGTTTTCCGCCAAATCCACCACCACCACCCACTCTCCCATTCAATCCAAACGCCTTAGACCTGATGTAGCCCCTAGCCTTGTTGGTGTGCTTTACCTTAGTTATCAAGGGTGCTTTGAGCTCTCACATGTTTTCCACAATGAGAGGTGGTTCCATTAACGAGTGTGTTTTGAGTTTGGGATATGTCCATACATGTTTCTTTGAGTTGTCAATGTGTGTTTAGATGGTTGTTGATGTTTTTGCAGAGGTTGAACGTCATCATTCACATTATGGTGAAATTTGTTTATGGATCTATTGTTATTAATTTGAGAGGGTCTGCTTTTGGACTTGTTTTTCAAAGATCTATGGTCTTATCCGATGGCCATGGATTTAAGTGTTGTTTGAAGTTGTTTGATACAAACCCATTGAAAAATGGGTCGTGGTGGGTGGTTTTTCAAAAGTTGTCACTACCTTCGTCTTAGAGGTGGTGGCAGTTTTGGTTGTTTCATATGAAAACGATTTTGTTTGGCATTCCTAATCTATAATTCTCTAATGTTCCAAATCTTTAGTTCTCACGGCTGGAGGTAGGCTCCAATACACCAACATCAACTTATTATCCGTCTCAGACCCTGTGACTTATTTGGACTATTATGCTCAAAAGGGTTTTTTATGCTTATTGTTGTTTAGGAAGTCTTTGGTATGTGATTCAGTTCTGTGTTTGTGGTCGACCCATTCGTCAATTTTGAACCCTAATTGATGCCGCTAGATACTCACTCTTCATCTTTTTTTAACCTCATTTTATGGGTGTACGCGGGTGATGACAAGTCATCTTACGTTATTATTAGCATGTTTTTTAGTCAATTTTAGTAGGTTTTAGCAGCAAAAAGGAGGAGTATTAGAATGATTGCCTATGGTTTTGGGACTTTTGTAATGTTTTCTATATTTGAGTCAGTAATTTTGGTTTTCCTAAAACATAGCAATTTGGGGGGGAGGGGGGTTGAAGTAATTCACGAAGAAATCATGCAAATCGGCAAATCAAGAACATCTGAAGATTTGTGAAGACTTTTGGAAGACCAAGAACGAGGATTCAAGAGGTCTCATGAGACTTTATAGTGGGTGGAATTCCATTCCCAAGTTCCGAGGCAAGTTATTTGAAGACGTAAACCTAAAAATGATAGAAAATTGGAGAAACTATGCCCAAGAAGCAATACCATGCGCCTAGAGCACATGCGATGCTCGTAGAGCATGGCAAAAACTTGCCGTGCACCTAGGGCATGGCTTTAGGTGCACATTCATGCACCCCGAGCACCTAAAATGCGAGGGGAGCAGTGTGACACCCTAAATTCCAAAATAATTAATACTATTATTTATTCAAAAATAATGTTTGATTCGCAACAGAAAATGTCAAATAAAAACTTTCTAAATAATATAAGAATTCTTCCACAAAATTTAGGATATCACAATGACTAATTAGTAACATAATTCAATTTTCACTTCCTTGAAAATTATAATATTAACATCAAATCTTTTGCTTTCAAAAATATTTTCTTTTACATTATAGACAATGATTTTCTTGTACAAAACTAAATATGTAAGCACATCAATTTTCCCGTGTCACTATCAGAGCTGTGCTTTTCCCCCAAAATAACAAACGACACAAGACAAGTCTTCATGGAAGGCATGTACTTGACTCCAAGACTCAAAACCTATAGAACTACGGTTTCGCAACCGCAGGGCCAAGCCAACAAACACAGACAACGAAGGGGTGAGTTTCGAGAACATGTAATAACATAAAATAAATGAGAAGAACATGTAATCAATTAAGCCAAAGTCGTATAACATCACAAATATATTATTCAAAACCTTGAAGAATATACTATATCAGCTCAATCCACATTGCTAAAAAAAATATTAGTATAATATAAGAACTATAAATCTTCACAAACACAATATCACAATTGAATTTTTAAAACAGTCATGTCACATATAGTCACCAACAATCATCTTCATAAGAACATCAACAAATAATCACCTTCATCGTCTCACACAATTACACTTATTTACCAAATACAAATCGTCATAAATTTTTATGCATATGGACTCAGTCCCAAGACTTAAATGAATGTGGTACCACACCTACTCATCGTTTTGTCAGAGTTATGTTACTGGACTTTTCTCAACATAGTTGCCAGAAATATGATACTGGACTTTTCTCCCACATAGTTGTCAGAGGTATGTTACTGAACTTATCTCCCACATATGCAAGACTTATGCTCTAGACTCTATATGAATGCAAGGAATTAAATTCGACAAGTATTACACGTATACACATAGTCACATATTCCACATATGAATGCAAGACTCCCCCTAAAATGCACAACTCTAATGCAAGCACACAAATCATCACCACTCACAATATCATCAAAGATAACATCATCACTCTCATCATCGTCATAAATTAATTGTCAACACTCTCATCGTCATTCTCATCATTATTATAATATAACATCATTATCAAAGAAAACATCGGCATCATGAAAATACATCGTCATTCACATCGCAAATTTTAATCAACATCATTATTCTCATCATCAAACAATTTTTAGTCTCATCATTTACATAGAAAAACAGACAGATTGATGACTCTTGACAACAGAATAGAAGTGGATTTATTCAAAAAAATATATAAATTCTAAGACATTTTTAATACTTCTTAGAATGCCACTGTAGCCAGTTTCATACAGATATCCAACACAACATTTTACAAGAAACAGTAGACACAATCCTTTCACTCACAAATTAGTCCATAATTAGTTTCTTTAGCACCGGATTGGCAGAAACAAAACAATCATCTACCAAACATCAACTATCTTGTGCTAGCTATTCAATCAATTAATATACATAATTTATCAATTCAAATAATTGTGCCAAATCAAGCAGGAGCACATGCACAAAATTTATCATTGACATCAAATACCATCTATTCACATAATTTAAATCAAGCTACACCTTAATAATGTTTCTAAATTATCTTTTAACCTTACATTTCTAAATTTGCACATTAATTTAATTATTCTCTCCAAGGGCTACAACCGTCGCGGTGAGCCCCGAACGAACTTTGGGAAACACGACTTTCCCGTTCATCTCAGTTAATTTACATTCATGATATCGAACTTTTCTCTCTCACCTCATATGTGGATTGAAGCTTTCACATTACACAATAATGAATGAGAACTTGGCGGCAACAATAAACTCGATCAACTTATTGAATACGTGTTTGGCCTTCGTCACTAATTGCAGCCAAAGAATACAACAAAGCGACGATGACGGTGAGTCGAGGTTACAAGTCAAACGCATATAGAGATGTCAAAACCATAACATATATAGTGGGTTAAAAGACGATACCTATATTACCTTTCTTCTCTAAAGCGACGACTCGGTGAGGCGGCACTAATTATGAAGGGGTCTGCGATGACTCGGCTTCGCAATCTATATTACCTTTCTTCTCTAAAGCGACGACACGGTTTCTAGTTTCGTATTGTGTATGTTTTCTCCTATTAGGTTATCGAATAAATATTATATGTTAGGCTAATTAGAAGTTTGATCACGTTTTTGTCAACAAAAATAATTGGGCCACACATATATTAATATATAGATTTTTTTTTGTTTTGAGAGAATTAATATATAGATATATACTCCATATGCTACTATGCTACCCACGCCATCTTTTTCATTCTTTTATTTCATCTATACTTTCAACTAATTATTATTATTTTTATCTATTATTTTTATCTTCTCCTTGATTTTCTAAGATATGTTTTTATCTTTAATAATTTGTTTTTAGTTACCATGGGTAACTAATTCTTTTTAGGTTAAAGTTCTAAGATGAACCACTGTTTATTTTTGTTGGATATTAATTTAATATAATGTATTTTTATTGTATTTATTTTCTATTCGCTATTTAGTTTTATTAGGAATTATTTATTTCAAAGGATCGTAACCCTAGATTAGATACTTAGGTTGTGACAAGGTCTAATATTGATATTACTATCTTGCTGCTTATATCTTGATATTTATAGCTCGTATATTAATATTTATATGTCTACGAAGTAATTAGTTAGTAAATAGTGAAAGATACCGAAAGCGAGTTGACCCTAGTAGTAAATACTTAGGTGGTGACATTACTAATACTGAGTAAAATCTTTCGAACCTAGGAGATAACTAGTTCGTGATTAAGGAAACAAGCGACTCTGGGGAGTAAACCTAATAGAACCATTCTCTTCGAACTTGGTAAGATAGACGTTGATAGGGCTGCCCGTTTGTAGAACTATCGAAAGAGAGAGTGTGCTATGAGTGTCCTAAGATTCATAGACAGGTAGACCTAAGGAACCTTGGCCTTCATTGCCTTGGAAAATGGTGGAAAGCCAACATAAAGTCTATGTTTTCAATTACCTTTGAGGTGGTAAGACCCCACACGTAAGGATCACTGTGTGACCAGCAGGTGCAGTCAAACATTAGAGGGATAAACCTAGTTAACCAAGAAGTATAGACCCCACGAGTAAGGATCACCGTGTGATCAGCAGGTGCAGCTTCCAACCTATTAGGTTAGTTATGTTCGAACGACCTCATCACTTGTATAGTCTACTTAAGATAAATAAAGGAATACATTACTGTTATTTAATATCCAACAATATAAATAGGGGGATTCGAAGAATCCTAACCGCTGCTTACTTTTCTGCAGCCAAAATAGGTAAACTTGCTCAGTTGCAAACAGATTAAAATTGAAACCTTTCTAACCCTTTTATCTTTTATATCGTTAACTTACGAAATTAAGTATCGCGAGTTGTTTGGACGAAACGACAATCCCTGTGGATACGATACTTTACTTATCACTTTATTACTTGGTAAACAATTTAGTAAACTATATTCGAGCATCATGCTTGAAAGCCAAGAACTAAAAATTGGTGCAATTATAAAGGCTATTCAAAGCACATGGAAGGGGGAGAAAAAGTAGTTCTCCTTAATAACATGAAGAGAGTGGCTATGCATCATGTGTTGACAAAAGCTCATATTCAAAAATAAATTCCAATTTCAAGAAAAACGAAATTCATGCAATCGTTGAGGACTATCTACCTTTGGAATAAGTGCAATAAACGTGGAATTGATCCCGTTTGTTAGCTTGCCGTTTCGATGAAATTCAGTCAAGAAACACATAAAGTCATCTTGCATTTCCGTCCAAAATTGTTTGATGAAACCAAATGAAATACCATCCTGACCCGGGCTTTTGAAGTTATCAGAATCCCTATCCGCTTATTTTACCTCAACTAAGGAGAAAGGCCGAATTAAATCACCTGACTCCACCATGGATAGCCTTCAAAAATTCAACTCCTCCACCCTAGGGCGCTCAACATTAACGACCTTAAAATGTGAAGAAAATAGATTAAAGACTGCCTATCTAATATTTTGGACCCCCTTAACTTGAATACTGTTAACGTTGATCAACTGAATAGCATTGCGACGTTGTCTGGAGGACATAACTGTTGGAACAAAATGTGTTTAACATACATTATCCTTAGAGTTTTGATGATAACAAGGTATTAAAAATTGTCAATTAGATATGCTGATATTTGTTCAAGTGTACATGACCATAGACAAAGTTTTTGATATCTTATAAGGTTTTGAAAGAACAAAAGAGAGCAAAGGAATCAACAATATTAAAGCTTGAAGCATCTGAAGAAAAGTGCTTCTGAAGTATAGTGCTCCTGAAGTGATGACGTCTTAAGAAGCAAGTTCATCAGAAGCATCTTATCAGAAGCAATATCACCAGAAGCTGAAGTTCATCAGAAGATGAGAGACTTAAAGCTTCAAAGGCTGTTCAATAGATTTAATCTCGTCCAGCATTGCAGAAGACTGAAAGAGTGAAGCAACGGTTGTTTTGAAAGAATTTGAAAGCAATGGATGCTTGTTCTCTCAAGAGCGTTGACAAAGGACAATTGTACGAGAAAACGAAGAAAAAGTAAACACAATTCAACCCCCCCTTCTTGTGTTTTTCTCACATTTAATAACAACATGGGAGAATTTAGAATTAGCATAGCCTTCTTGTAACCAAGTCAGCCTTGCCTTTTGCCAATACATACTAGACTGAACACGTAACAAGGAATGAAAATTGAGAGATAACTCTTGTAGTTCCGCCACCTCTTCTAATAACAGCTCGGACAACTCCCCTTTCAAATCTAGGGAAGCCATCTTATCTTTTATCACCCGGAGTTTATCCTCCAAATTTTGAGAATATTCCTGATGGCACTCCCTTAAGCCGCCTTTTATCAACTTAAGCTTATCTTTCAGGACATAACCGCCCCAACCATGCAAATTATAGGACCTCCACCGCTCTCGCGCAAAATCGGAATAACCAGGAAAATCCATCCAGCAATTTAACATCATGAGAAGATGAGGACCCCAATTAGCTTGATCCATAAATAGCGCCAAAGGAACATGATCAGATAATCCACGCTGATGTGGCACTTGGATAGAGTTCGGCCACACAGAGCACCAATTAGGGGATAATAGAAATTTGTCCAAGCGACTCATAGAATGACCATCGCCGCAAAACCAAGTAAACAATCTACCACAAATCGGTAAACCCACCAGAAGACTGTCAATAATGAAAGTGTTAAAAATATCTGTGTCATGTTGTCGAAACACCGACCTAATGACAGTCTGTCATATCATATTTTTAGAGTCTTTTTAATTAAGTTTTTAGTCTATTATTATTTATATAACATTTAATTTAGAGTTATTTTGAATAAATTATCATTTTTGATTTATTGAGTCCATAAAGTTTCATCAGCTATTATTACTACTAGTTTGTGGCTATATGTCTATGAATATACTTGATGGGTAATTTGAGAAGGAACATGTGGCACAAGGAAACAAATGAAAGCAAGAGAAAATGTGATTGATACAAAAGAGCAACATAAACAAGGAGTGTAATTCATAGGTGGTGTGAATATAAAAAGGATGAGATAGGCATGGGCCTATGTGACGTGAATTAAAAGGAAGAATTAGGGGAGTTGCTGCTATAAAAGAAAGAGAAAACACCTATGCCAAAAACGTTTTTTGCACACAGGAGCCAATTCACGTTTGGGAACAAAAGGGAGTTGCGCATCACGAGAAAAATAGACATGGAGGCATCACGTTTTGCTTCATAGGGAGGACATAAAGGAGAAAGAGGAAGCATCATCTCAACGACGGTGCATGAGTCTTCTTTGGTTAATTTTCTTTACTATGTTGTTTATTTCTTATATCATGTCTAGCTAATTTTCATAGATTAGGTATGAGATGATTCTGATGTAACCATAATTGAAACATGTTGTTGTGAAACTCTATCTATTGTAAATGACAATCTAGTTTTTATTCAATTCAATTGTTCTTAATGCTTTTTATATCTAATTAAATATAAACATGATTTAGGGGGGTGTATTGCATTAGGATTTTTAAAGACAATTTTTGCTTAAAAAAGTCTCAAAGATTTTAAAAGATTTTGTAGGATTTTAATGACTTTCATGATTTTAAAAGACTATCAGGATTTTCAATTTGGATTTCAATGAATTTACATCATAAGATTTTAAAGGATTTTAAAGGATTTAATGGATTTATAAGATTTCAAAAGATTTTATGAATTTTAAGTACTCATTGGAAAAAAAAAATGATTACAACACACTCTCTATCATAATATTCTCAATACAGACTCTTATTTTTTATTTTTTAGGAGAGATAGAGAGGGGGAAGAGAGGAGAGAGAGAGAGAGAGAGAGAGAGAGAGAGAGAGAAGGGAGCAAAGAGAGGAAGGAGAGAGAGAGAGAGAGAGAGAGAGAGAGAGAGAGAGAGAGAGAAGAGAGAAGGGAGAAGGGAGAAGGGATAAGAAAGAGATAGTAAACTTTTAAGAGAAAAACAATCTCAAGAAATCTCATGTCTTCATGAAAGACTTTCTTGTTAAAATTTCATTAGAAAATCCCTCAAAATCCATCAAAATCCAATTTATTAAACAATCCTTCGAAATTTGAATGATTTTGAATACCATGAGACTTTTTTTAAGTGATGAAAAGTCTTGATTGAATACCTTGAGACTTTTTTAAAATGACAAAGAGTCTTGATTGAATACCACAAGACTTTTTTTAAATTGCAAAGAGTCTTGATTGAATATCACAAGACTTTTTCATAATTAAAAAGTCTTTTAAAATCCCTTAGAA
>Ga0315914_1010816_pt1 | contig 11206 bp, 7 predicted proteins | sample MpolenodulesMG_FD_203920 | JGI IMG/M metagenome (GOLD analysis project Ga0315914, IMG submission 203920) | Medicago polymorpha root nodule microbial communities from Los Angeles, California, United States - elongated nodules | ecosystem: Host-associated > Plants > Roots > Nodule | place: USA... | reverse complement strand
AAAGAGAGAAAAATGAGAGGGCATAGCTTTGGGGGGTTAACTTTTCTTCATAATACAAAACTCTTTTCATTTGGGAGAACTCAAATATTATATTGAAGGAGGATATTTGGGGGGGTTAAGGGTTTATATGAATTCTTCAAATTTAATCTATATTGTAATAATATTTATAAAATAAAAAAAATTGTATAACAATTTCAGGGGTTAACTTTTGAAGGTTTATATGAATTCTTCAAATTTAATCATTGTCTAACAATAAACGACTCACTTATTTCACACATTAGTAAAACTATGAATGATAGAAAAAAATAAACATATCAAATTTACTTGATATGGTGTATTTACAATTACAATAAATATAAAGTGAAAGATATTAACTTGTGAGACAATTTTTTTAATTAATACAAGACCAAATTTTAAATTATTGTGAAAATATTTCAATATTAACCAAAACTAAAATGAAATAATTAACTACATTATATATTTTAAGGGAGGGAGGGGTCAGTATACCCATGCATGCCCCTCCCTAGCCATGCTTACCATTTTCTTACAAACCCTTTTTTACCAATATACCATATATAGGGACTCTTTTGCCGCACTCATATAGTCATTTATAGAGGTCGTAAACCAGGTTCAATCCGTCGAGCTGACTTGTTTAACCCGCTATATTTGATGGGCCAACTCGTAGTTTGGAATCTATTTTCTCTAGTTGTTCCACCCCACTTCATTGAAAAAAATGAAGCGGATAGGGACGAAGCAGACCATCCCACCAACTCATCAACTTACTATGCTTTATTTGTTTTGTGCAATAAGTCAGAATAAATTTAAAGTGGAGCGTTGATGGTTAGATTTAGGCAAGTGTAGCAAATCGTTTACCAAGTAATAAAGTGTAAGTAGAGTATCATATTCACGTAGATTGTCGTTCCAGCTAGACAATTCGTGTTACTTATTTAAGAACAAAAAACAGTAAAATAAAAGATAAAAGGGGGGAGTTTGTGCAATTTGATCTGTTTGCTCTGAGTGAGAGTTTAGAACTAATATTTTTTTTATTGTAGAATGTTAGCGGCGGTTAGAATTCCCTCTATTCATTTGTTGGAATTAAATAATAGTTAAGCATTATTCAAGGATTGGTTAAATGTCTTCTATTTAAGTGATGAGTTCGTGAGATTCTATTCCCCTCCAACTGTCGACTTGTAACCATTACATCTAAGTTTATATGTGCGTCAAAGGCATAAGGTCGATAATCCCAGAGGCACATTGAACCTTCGTACGAAGTTTTAAGTGGAGTCTTTACTCTCTCAAAGGTAATTGAAGCCTAGACTTAAATTAGAGTTCCTAAATTCTTAATGGCCATAAATGTTCCCTCATCTATGAATCATAGAAGTACATCAACATACTCTCCCTCTCGATAGTTCTACAAACGAGAGCCCTATCTCGTCTACCTTACCAAAGATGTAATTATACTAGTTCCTACGTTCATTTACCCTTGGTATTACACTTTACCTAATTTGGGTGGTTAACATTGTTATCTTATTTATTTCCTGATTCAGGTAGGTTTTCACTGAAGTTTAGGTATGTCACTTCCCTAATTATCGTTAACTCAGGTCTGCCTCACTTCAGGTATTATCATTAAGAATTTGCATAATAAAATTAAACATGATTCATAAAAAAAAACTAAATAAAAAGACTTCAATTAAATAGATCCAACAAATAAAATAGAGGTTCATCTTAGAACACTACCCTAATAGGGCTTAGTTACTCATGGTAACTAAAGACAAATTACAAAAGAATTAAAACAGACGTTTCATTCTAAATGAGAAATATGAATGAGATGAGTTGTATTTATATACTTGATTTCCACCTGGATTTGAGCCTATAAACTGGGATTTTTCATTTAAAAGTAGCAAAAAACAGTTAATTCCCCAATTCAACATGCCTGAAGTGCGCATGTTACACGCCTTAGGCGCCTAGGTGCATTTTCTGCATGCCCGGGGTACTTGAAACACTCTTTGGGGCGCATCATGACATGTGTCCACAGGGCACATCAGTGGATTTTCTCGGGCGTAATCGCCCATTTCTTCGTCCTTTCGGTGTTTTCTTCCATATAACTTGTTTTTGGACTTGGAACAAAATTTCTCCTTCTTGCAATGTCTTCAAAGGCCTCTTGAATCTTCATTCATTGTCTTCCAAAATCTTCTCAAGTTTTCAAGATGCTTTGCTTTGGCAATTCACATGATTTCTTCTTGAATTACATCAAAAACACCCTAGAATTGCTATATTTCGGGAAAACTAGAATTACATTACTCGAAATGAAAACATTACAAAATGTCTCTAACATCATATATAATTGCTCTAAAACTCCTCTATTTTGGATCGAAACTGAATAAAAATAACTGAAAAATATGTTAAGAATAACGTAAGATGACATGTCATCAAGCATCACAATATTCCTTCATAGCCTAAATTTGTCTTATAAGCTTATCTTTAACACAAATAAATTTGCTGCCAATTTGTTTTTTTAATAACACTAACATATTTTTTTATAACAATAAAATTAGTTTTTTTGTTTGATAGGCCAGCTCGTCAAGTCGTCGGCCTGCTACTAAGTGGGTATGTGAAATTTTGGATTCAGTCATTAAAATTGACTTGACCCATCTCGTTTTTTGCAGGTTAAAGCGGGACGGGCCTAATCCCTGAGTAATAGTTATGATAGTTCTTTTTTGTTCTTATTTAAGAAATTCTTAGCTACTTTGAAGTTTAGTTGGATACGGTACTCTCCTAAAAAAAATTGTTTAATATTTGAATTTATTTTAAAATAAATTGTTATCATTATATAAACATGATATGATATAATGAATTTAATTGACAGTTTGGATGAGGGGTGCATTACTAACCAAAGTCCTTAATACAATTGTGTTGCCTCCTATATAATATAGATCTAGATGGAATAAATCTGATTATCATCTAATTGTTGAACTCATATTAAATCAGTTATAAATAAATAGAAATAGACACATAGATAGGTTGGTATAAATTAGTTATATAGGCAGAGGCATTTATTTATTTATTACTTCTGAACAGCTTACATTCATGCAAGATGACTATAAGGTTACGTTGCCTTAAGGAAATTATTACTAGCTATTACATTTTACAGCTACTAAGCAAGCTAAGACTCTATACACCTTGTTGTATGAATATTAACACTATAAATAGCAAACCAATCTCATTATTCTCTCATCCCACTCACAATTTTCAAAAATGAAGATGATCCAAATTGTTCTTTTCTTTTTTGCCCTAATCTCATTTACCTCCAATGCTATTGATTCTGATGATTTCTGTGTAGCAAACTTATTGCTTTCAGACACCCCTTCAGGCTATCCATGCAAACCAGAAAAATTTGTAACAGCGAATGATTTCATGTACTCTAGCTTAGCAGCTGCTGCAAGCACAGCAAACCCTTTTAAAGTTGGATTAACCCCTGTAAATGTCAGTAATTTATCAGGTCTCAATGGACTTGGTTTATCTGCAGCAAGAATAGATATTGGTATAAATGGAAGTGTACCAATGCACACTCATCCTGATGCAACTGAATTACTAATCGTTATTGAAGGTCAACTTACTGTTGGATTTATCACACCTACAAAACTTTTGGTGAAAACTATTAATCCTGGTGATGTTTTTGTTTTTCCAAAAGGACTATTGCATTTTCAAGTTAACTCTGGTGCTGGAAATGCTATTGCTATTGCTGCTTTTAGTAGCTCAAACCCTAGCATACATGTATCTACTATTTTGTTATTTGGTAACGACTTACCAACTCCCACAATTCAAAAGACTGCTCTTCTTGATGCTGCACAAATTATCGAGCTTAAGGGTATGTTTGGTGGCACTGGCTAGGATTGGTTGCTTATGAATCATCTACTTCTATGTTTGTTTTAAATTAATAAGATAAGATATGTCAGCAATAAAACACATGTGTGTTACGTTTTTATGTTATTATTATTTCAATTTTCATTTTAATAATATAAGAGGATGATATGGTTCTTAATTTGATCTTATCTAATCTCAATGGTTTTGCCAACACAACACATTATCATCTTATACATAAAAGTTCTTTAGTCTCTTAGAAAACTTTATGAAATCAAAGATGTTGTAACAAGAAACATAGAAATTGAGAGAATGACGTGATAAATAGAATAAGTAAATGATTTGATTGAATGAGATATACAAAGTGAAAATGAGTTTTTTAAGGGAAAGGGAAAATGAGTTCTTGAATGAGTATTTAAGAATTATAGATATAGAATTATAATTGTTGATTATTTATTTCCAGATATCTCAACTTCCACTAACTCTTTAACTGTGTTGAGTATCATAAAAAACTTTTATATATGTACAAGCATGTTGAGTAACCGCAAAAATTAGTCTGTGTGGGGGTGGGGCGGGGGGTCTTTTACAAAAATTTAAAAAATAATAGGGGGTAGCCATGACCCCTATTAGACTACATTCTATATCCTCCCCCTGCATGCATATTTGGTTATACCAAAAAAATATTGGTGATCGCTTAATAAATCCCTCAGAATCCTCATCGGAAGTTATATTCACTCATAAAAATGTTCATTGAAAGTTATGACCTGATCGATTGAGTAATTTGTGGGACTTATTGATCAATAACCATTTTGATTTGTCAATTTTGGCTCAACCTATTGGGTTGTCATGATGGACTCATACGACAAACATAATTATAGCCCTGAAAAAACTTGACCATTTTGGTTCGACGTCGTTAGCCCGAGATGTCATTATAATTACGTAACTCAACTAACAATCTAGTATTGATAGATTAGACATCTTCACCTTAGTTCAAATATGAGACCTTGCAATTGTGTGTGTGATTTGGTATTGATGGACTCAACTAACAATCTAGTATTGATGGACTCATATTGCTTGCATGGGAAAGCACACAATAATTAACGTTCAATTACTTAAATTTTGTACTTTTTATGGTTTTATCAGGTAAACGACGGTGTTGTTAAGAATGAAAAGTGGAAAAAAGCAAGGTGATGTTCTGTTTAATCAAAAGTAATTGTTAAAGGATTTCGAAATTATGAATAAAACTACATATTTTTGACAGAAACGCTAATCTTTGTATCAGTTGGCTTAGATGATTCCATTGATTTTCTGTTTCTTTTTTATCTCATTGCTTCTATGTTGGATGAAAAATTAGTGCTCAAGAAACAAGAAACAAGAAAGTAATATAAGTTATGATGCTAAAGAACCCAATTGAAAAAGAATCGAATATTAAAGTTATGCCGCCGAAATTCGTGCTGAAAGTCTCCACGGTTATTCATTCCTAAAAAATTCCCATGTGATGAGTGTTATTGGTCTCCTTACTTTTTTTATTTTTTATTTTTTATATCATATTTGCAATATTTGATGATTTTTATGATATACTTTTGAAGTTTTCTATTGCTTAACTTATGAATTACTTGAAAGAAGATATGTTATGGCAGAAGCTTGATTGAATGACTGACATTTGCGCTGCAAAAATCATTGTAGAGAGTTCGAGGTAATTTATATGCTAATGCAATCTATATGTTGGATTTTCATATTCAGATGTTTGTGCTTAACTATTCGGAGTTGGTTCAACGTAATTTTCACAAGAATCGGAGAGTGTTCGAGGTAATTTTCTTCATAATTTGGAGTTGGATTTTGGCATGTGGAGTGGACTAATGTTGTTCAACAGAGGTATTTCAGATTGTAGCTGCTACATAGCAATGTTTCTTCCACCCCTGCATTCTGTTTTGTGTCATCGTATTCCAGCTGCAACATATCCTTTTTTTTTCCTGCTCTTAACTTTGGTATGCAATTGTTTTAGCTGTTTAAAAAAATTTATTGCCTGTTTTTGCTGGCTGTTTGTAAATGTCTCATGCTGGTTTATCAATTTAGATGGTTGTGATTTAGCTCTTTAGTGTTATTGGGTTTGGTATGTTTTCTTAGGGGTGGTTTCTGATGTTCTCTCGGTCTTATTTCCTTTTGTTTCTTATGCTATATGATATCCATTCAACATCTATGGCTGTTGTGGGGGATTTTTGTAGCTTATTTCAATACACAAGCGTAGGAATTTGTTTGGTCGCCGTAGTTTCTGCAAGCACATTGGTTTGATTGAAAAACTGCATGAAGGAATGTTGATTTAGCAGGAATGTTGGTTTCAATTTATCACATTTACTAATGGTTACTCAAATGCTTTGGAATTTTGCAGCTGATGTCTTTTCAGGTAAATACAATTATGAGTAATAACAGTTTTGATAGTCATAATGATTGGTGTAATTTTTTATTTCATTTTTGTAATTATTTTGGACCTCAGTGTGTTTTCTGGTAGAGTATACTTTTGTAATATCACTTCACTGGCTATGCTTATTTAGCACTTGCTCTTGCTTTATTCTACTACTAATTTATGATACAACTATTCTATTATATATATACTAACAATGACCACGAGAAATGAGGTTGACTGACCACTCATCTAAAGAAGCATATAACGGGAAAGATCATATATATGTTTGCTTGAATACGTGGAACTCATCATTGAATCTTTTGCATAATCTATCATTTTGTTAGTTAATTAATAGCATAACTATGGCAATTTTAACAGTTAGAGAATATCATTGACATGGTTGAAGCTATATGTTTAAGGAGGAACATGAAGCACAATCTAAAATATCCAATATTTTGATTGTAGATTGTGTTGCATTCATACTATTTGAGTTAGATATAATCATGTGATAGGTGATTTAAAATGGTATTTATAGGTGTTTTTTTTTCTAGATCTGACAGGTGACTGTTTTTTTTTTGAAGTATACTGATTTTGGTGGAGTTGGAGCGAAGGTTTTATGATTGGCATTGCAGTATCTATTTTGTTATTTGATATCTATAGATTTTCTTTAGAATATTGCAGCTACTTTTGTTCGTTTTGATCTTTGGTGTGTGGCATGTGATACTATTTTCTCGAGGCTTCTTGAAGATGTTGTCTCTTAGTACATGAAGTGTTATTTAGGTGGCCTTTGTTCAGCTCATTTCATTAAGTAGTGTGATACAATCTTTTTCATTTAGTAGTGTAATACAATCTTTTTCCCTCAAAAATTATAGTTAAATTTCACAATTCCAAATCTCAGCTTCTGAGAGAATTATTGCGAGCGTATTCTTGTGAATTTTTTTAATCTTTTTTTATATGTAGATGAGAATGCAAGCACAACTTAAAACTCAAAACACATATTTGCAAGATCCAAACTGAGCTAGGCTTATGAATCCCTTCAACTAACCAGGATTTATATGTTTATCATATAAATAAATTTTCAAATGGCAAAAAAATATCATACTTCAAATATACCATTGTTATCTCTAAAATACCTTTTGCCAAAAGAATTTCTTTCGAGTTTTAATGGAGACAAGTAATTAGACAATCAACTACTTGATGTGAATTTCTATTTTCAATGTATATGACCCGTGCGGCAGCACGGGTAGACGATCTAGTAGAATGAATAGGAGAACCATTCAAAAAAAATGATTAGGAGAAAAACTAAGGAAACTAGAAAAGCTTTATGTAAAACAATATTTTTTTTATTATGTTTACGAACGCATATATCTATTTTAAGTTTGTTAACAGTTGCTTTACGAGGTAGTATAGTGTTTTAACGATAACTATTAACGTACTATTGGTTCCTGGCATCTCTTAAAGTGCCATATAATGAATAGGAGAAAGTTTAACTGAACCATGCTAGATTTCAGAGGTTAATTCTCTCACTTTTTTAATGCTGGTGGAGCAGCTACTTAGATGAGGGTATGTAATGTTTGGAAGCCATATCCCCTGAATAGCATACCTTCTGCTACCGACCACACGTCAATCCGCTGAATACATTTAAAAAATAATAAGGTTAACGGTGTTTTAATACATGTCATTTTCGGTTTCTTCCTCTAAAATTTTTAGTTTGGATTCCATCCTTGTAATTTTTTTTTCCAAAATAACCTCCTAACCCATATGACTCAGCAGATTCGCTGACATGGATATTTTTTTTCATTATTTTTATTTACCACGTGCGTAATTCATTTACACATCATATTTAATAAAAAAATAATTTAAAAATCTGAAAATTCAGTTTTGAAAATTAAAAAAAAATCGACAAAAATCAGATTTTATTTCTAAAAAAATAAAATTCTTGAATTTAATTTTTCAATATAAAAAACAACAAAAATTAGTAAAACAAAAGTTTTTATTCAGATTTTTATTTCTTCTACAAAACTAAAATTCTGAAAAATAAGATAAGTTTTTATTTTTCTAAAAAAACCAAAATTATTTTTTGTTTTTCTAAAAAAAGAAAAACTCTGGAAAATAAAACAAGTTTTTATTTCGAAAAATTTCCAGAATTTTTTTTAAAAAAACCTGCAATTGAAAAACAAAAAAAAAATCTGAAATTAAAAAACATTTAAAATATCTGAACTTTTTTCGATTTTTATTTTAAAAAGGTTTTTTTAAAACATTTTATTTTCCAGAATTTTTCTTTTTTTAGAAAAAATTTATTTTATTTTCCAGAATATTTTATTTTTTTACAATTTATTTTTGTTTTTTTAGAAAATAAAAACTTTTATTTTTCCAATTTTCGAAATATATTTTCTATTTTTTTTATTTTGAAAATTAAATTCCAGATTTTTTTTTTGAAATAAAATCTGAATTTTATTCTAATTTTTTCGATTTTTTAATTTTTGAAAATGAATTTTCAGATTTTTTTTTTTTTTACTTTTTTTATTAAATATGATGTGTAAATGAATTACACATGTGGCAAATGAAAAATGAAAAAAAAAATCCATGTCAACGCCAACTCAGCAAATCTGCTGAGTCATATGGGTCAGAGGTTTATTTTGAAAGAAAAAAAAATTACAAGGACGAAATCCAAATAAAATTTTTACAAGGGGAAAATCGGACATGGTGTATACTAAAAGGGGATAAAACACTATTAACCCAAAATAATAATAATAATTCTTCAGTGTGAAAAACCTCAGCAAAAGTAATATTTACGCGTGGAAACAAAATTCGCTGCAAATGTTCCACATGAGGTGTGTGTCCATAAAACACGCGCGTACGCATGTGCACTGCGACTACGACTATGACGTGGACATGGTGCTCGTGTGTGATAGATGTCACCTGTGTTAAAAATTAAAGAGTTGATGCCTAATAAAGACAAACCATTAGTGCATGTCTTAATTCTTAAATTCATGGTAACATAATTTATGTCTACATCATTGATGTTTTCTAAATATTTTCCCCAATGATATGAATTATGAAGACGAATCACTTAATTTTTTTTTTCAATTACCCTAATTTGTTTTTGCCCAAAAATATCATTGTTATTGTCATTATTTTATTTTCATCAAAATAATAGAACATTGAAGAGAAACTTTGATCATTCTTGACCAAATCTAAAGGGACCACGAAATAATTTTTTTGGCAGTACGAGTAGAGAAAACACGGGAGCCGCTCATATAACATTTTAACCAAACACGTTACTTTGAGCTGGCACAAAACATTTGGAGTAAAAAGGATGTTTTTGATATTCTTAGACAAGAAGGTATTTTTCCAAGCCCTAATGTCCGTCATCCTCAACAAAAAATTATTGATGCCCTAAGAAAGCACAGTTTTGGTTTGGACCCAAAACTTTATTGTACAAATGAGTTAGTTGAAATAAGGCTATGTTTGGATCAATCGGGAAACAATTACAAGTCTTGCCCTTCAATTGGAAATTGTAAACCTTTTATATTATGGAAGCCATGACAATATTCTAAATGATGCATTGTATAAAAAAAAATACAAATAATGAATACAAGTTTATTTTAAGGCAAATGCTAACTTGAGCCTTCAAGGGCACATGTTAAGAAACTTATTATACAAATATACATATCAAAAGTCATATGTTCGACTTCTTAAAAGTTAACATATTATGTTTTTTAATGCAAAATTGCTTTTTTTAATTAGTTGCTTAACATGCCCTAAGGACACAAGTTAACATGACCCTTATTTCAATTATTTATGCTTGTTAAATTATACTTTTCTTTACGTTTTGTGCTTTTTTTCTAGATAGTCAAAAATATTGTCCAATTTTGGTTATGCTTTTTAAAATTGCCTAGTGTTAGAAATGTATGTCCGAGGAAGATCGTATGCACGTGATCTTCACATTAGGGGTCATGAAAAAATTGATACTGGCAAAATTATCGTATTGTTAGAAATGCATGTCCGAGGAAGATCGTATGCACGTGATCATCACATTAGGGGTCATGAAAAAATTGATACTAGCAAAATTATCGTATTGCATGATGTAGGTGAAGTAAGGGTATTAATATCAAATCTCATCAAATATTGAAACAGAAATGTTGAACTTTGCTAAAATAAGCAAAATTATCGTATTGCTCAAATCTCATCACATACACATGACACATCCCCTAATGGCTCATGAAGTAGGGAGTTCAACATCTGTTGTTGTAGAAATCTGATGAAATAAAATAATATGTTGAGTATAATAGACAGAATAGGGAAAAAAAACCAAGGAAACTAGAAAAACTTATGTAAAACAAATTTTTTTTTTTATGTTTGTGGACGCATATATCTATTTTTAGTTAACTGTTGCTTTTAACTTGATCATCATGGCGAGAAATTAAAGTTTAACCGAACCATGCTATATTTCTGAGGTTAATTCTCTCACTTTTTTAATGTTGGTGGAGCATCTACTTGGATGAGGTTTCTAATATTTGGAAGCCATATCCCGTGAATAGCAAATCTTCTACTACCGACCACATGTCAATTCGCTAAATACATTTAAAAATAATAATAATTTTTCCGTGTCAAAAACATGAGCAAAAGTAATATTTAAGTGTGGAAACAAAATCCGCTGCAAATGTTCCACATTAGGTGTGTCCATAAAACACACATGCATGTGCGCATGTGCGTGCGTACGCATGTGCTCTTTGAGTAAGACTATGACGTGAACATGGTGTCGTCTGTGATAGATGTCATCGGTGAAAAAATCAAAGAGTTGAGGCCTAATAAAGACAGGCCAATAGTGTATGTCTTAATTCTTAAATTCACGGTAACATAATTGATGCCTACATCATTGATGATGTTTTCTAAATATTTTCCCCAATGATATGATATGAATTATGAAGACGAATC
>Ga0315914_1010813_pt1 | contig 11207 bp, 7 predicted proteins | sample MpolenodulesMG_FD_203920 | JGI IMG/M metagenome (GOLD analysis project Ga0315914, IMG submission 203920) | Medicago polymorpha root nodule microbial communities from Los Angeles, California, United States - elongated nodules | ecosystem: Host-associated > Plants > Roots > Nodule | place: USA... | reverse complement strand
CATGTAACGTGTTATGTTGTGAAGATGAATGTATGATCATGATTAATGAGGTGATGGAAGATAGTTAAAAGAGAGCTTAATCACCACCGATTTAAAGGTATAAAGGTGGGTTTAATGCAGAATGTTTAAGCTAAGGCTACTCTATTTTATTTCTCACTCATCCAATAATGTTCTTTGTAAAAGACTATATATACCAGTAATCTTTCTGATTTTTTGTATGTTCCATGTCCATCAGCCACCATAATTGAATGAGTGAATTAATATCATTCAGTCATTGACTATTCCTTCTGTCACAAGTCAGAAAGTATGTTTTATATACAGCCATTAATAGTTAATATTAATACAATATGGTTTTCAAGACTCAAGATTCTCATGTTTGGTGAAATATTTCCTGAACAAATGTTATATAAGTGGTGAACAGATCCTCGTCTTACAAACTAATTTTGCGTTGGATTAGGCAAGACCCAATTATCAGAGCCTCATCCAATGAGTGTCACACCCCAATTTTCAAGTTAGGCCCAACCCAATTTCTAAAATGATATCTCTATATATTTGATATCCGTTAGACCACATGTTACCAATCCACACGCCAAATATCTAGTCTAGGACGTGCACTACTAAAAAAACAAAAATTAGTGAGGGAAAACGTGAAATTCCTCACTAATTCCGTCACTAAATTTTGTGACTAAGGAATTTGTGAGGAATTTCATTTTTTCCGTCACTAATTTCCCTCGCTAATTTTGCTTTTTCTAGTAGTGGTGAGGGGTGTGGGTATGTTAAGAGTACCAACATTGAAATATTACCAGGAACATGTGTATAACTGGAGCGTAGTCCTCACCTTACAAGCAGTTCAGCCCAAAGTGTGAAGGTGTAAAGAACACAATGATTGATCACAGAGTATTACCAATTGTGATCACAGTTACTCCAATTTCTGAATATTTTGGGTTTGTGGAGTTCTTTTTTAATTTTCCTACCTCCATTGGCATTTCGAAGCTTGAATTACCAAAAATAGGAAGACGAAACTGGTAGATACTATATGGAAGGAATAAAGAGAGTCAAAAAATAATAATTAAAGGGTCTTTTGTAAAATTTAAACATAAAAAAGGACGTACAAAAACATGCCTCTTCAGGAAACAAACACAATCATCTATTTGTTGAAACATGTGTGATTCCACAAGCTGGCTAACACTTAAATGTTTGGTTGGAAAACAAGTTATAGACCAGTCAAAACTCAATAGTATAACATAAAGTCATGAAGCTTTTTGAAATACATATATTATTTAAATCCCTTAACCATTTGGTCCATGCATCATAGCTGGACAGTAACTCTAGATGCGTAAATACTTTGGCTTACCCAAAAATATAAGTTAAATAAATTTTTGGTCCCTTTAAATATATCAAATTTAGTTATAGTCCTTCTAAAAAATTTCTTCGAACATTGATTCTCCAAATATTTTCAATCAACAATATTTGTCCTTGTTTTTAAGTCATATCATATGCATCCTACATATATTTTAATGAGTTTTTTTTAGGTATGATTAGAATATTTTAAGAACATTTTCAAAAAAAATTAGAATTTTTTAACAAAAGATTAATTAAATACGATTTTTTAAAGCACCAAAACATTAAAATTCATATTTAATTCATCCAATATTGTTAAAAAAATTCTAAACTCTTGCAAGAGAGATTTTTATAATTTACTAAGCGTGGAAGCAAAACATAATTAAATATTTTGAAGAAACACATGAATTGACATAAAAGCAGGGACAAAAAATGTTGACCGAAAAAATTTGGAGCATCATTATTTGAAAGAAAAAAAATTAGAAGGACTATCAACGAAACTTGATAGATTTATAAAATCAAAAATACCTATTTATCCCAAAATATATTTACTACTTCCCCAGTCTCAAAGTATAAGAAGTTTGGGACATTTCACACGTATTAAGAAATGTAATTAATTTTGTATAAAAAAGAGATATTATGAGTTATTTTACAAATTGTTCTTAAGAAATGATATGAGAAAGATAAATTAAAGAATTGATAGAATGAAGAGTAATAAATAACTAAAGGTATAATTTGGGACAAGTTGTTTTTCCAAAACAACTTATAATTTGAGACGGATGGAGTTTTAGATTAATTTTAATTTTAGTCACTCATATATTTGTAGGATCAAAATTTACTCGAATTACTCCCACTCTGATCATATAAGAAGACAAAAAAATGTTTCTTGTACTCCATCTTTTTCATTCACATATGTAACACCTGTTTAATCATGTGCAAAAATATGATTAATTCAGTTAGGTTTATGATTAATTTAATTCAAGTTAAAAATTATGGTTAAATTCATCTAGTTGAATCAACCTCAGTTTTGGTCGTGAATTGACCAAACATATGTTTATAAATGTAGTTGCCCTTACCTTACAAACCAATTTTACAAGATGACTCAACTACACCACCAAATTTTAATAATAAGATAAAAATTACTATTACTGAATCATTTCGGGTGAAAGTGATACAATTTGTAGTTTTGGGTTATAAGTTGAAAATTTTATAATTTTTTTAGAAGCTAAACTAGCATACTCAAATTGACACTGGAGAGAATCAAACATGAAACGTTGAGGAGGAGCACACTCTCAAATCCTAAGTTAATACCACTAGGCCAACCTAAACGGGTTGAATATTTTATAGAAAAATTTATAAAAAAAATAAAAAATAAACTTGTTTTTGGAACAATAACATCCAAATATGTAATTACCTTATTTTACATTCAATTTTAACCAATTTAATTTTATAAAAGAAATTACCTTTTCAAATGTTCACCAAAATAGACACAAAATCATCGGTATTAATCAATAGTTATACAATTGTCTTTCCTTCAACTTCTATTTAAAGGTATAAAAGTTTTTTTTTTTTTTATAGCCACACTTCTAACCTAGCCGTTAGGGGTGGAAATGAGTTAATTAGGCCGGGTTTTGTAAGGCCTAAGCCCGACCTATTTTAAAAATTATAGGCCTGAGTCTGGCCTATTACTTGTCATAGGCTCATTTTAGAGACCTGGCATGACCTTTTTAAAGGCCTGATGAAGCCTGTTTATAAGTCTATTTTACACTAAGGTCTAGCAACACCTATAAGCTTACTACTGAATAGGGCAAAACTTATGAAGGCCTAAAGCACACAAATAGGTCTGCTACTAAATAACGAAATCTTACGAAGGTTTAATCACACCAATATACCTGCTACTAAATAACCAATCATATGAAGACTTGAGTTTATAAAAAAAAAACCTTCAACAATATCAATAATGGAAGATATATTATATATATAAAGCTTAATAGGCCGGTCTGACGATCTTAATAAGATTTTTTGTAAGCCTTAACCTGACCTATTTAAGTAAATAGGCTTTATAAAAAGATTGAGCCTTACCTTTTTATTAAATGAGTTGGGCGAAGTTAGGCTTTAAATAGGCTAGGCCGTAGGCCCCTGTCGAGCGCTCTGGCCTGTTCCCACCCCTACTAGCAGCCGTCTCTCTCAACCTACCTCTACCTTTCTTTTTTTCTTTGAGTTGTGCAACAAATGCATTCATTGTTTAAGGAACCTACAATTAGAAATTTTGCCTCAAAAATACAAGTAAAACACATAGAAAAAGTAATAATTACACAACCTTTTACATAAAAAATACCTCTTTTGATTGCTTAAATAATGCACACTTGTTAGCATTTTCCTTTTTTTTTTCCTCTCTTATCCACATGAGAGTGTGGTTTTTGGGCCATTCTTTTGATTCAGAATAGTCCCTTTTGCATTATTTATCTCAAACTTTATCTAAATTACCGAGAGAAAATCTTCTGTTTAATTACTTGTTTACTAAAGAACTTGAGCAACTTGTTTAAACAAGTTGTACTTTTGAATTTTTCTCAAATTAACACCAATGTTTGATTCTTCAAATAATAATGCATTATTTCCTTTGCTATATCAATATGGACACGACACTTGAGTGCATCTCCTACATTTTAGTGATTTTTAAAACTCCTCATTAATCTTAAGGAAACAACAAATGACTAGTCATAAGTACTACTAATATTCCTCCCATGAGTTGAGTGAATGACAGCTCAAGGAATCCAGCAGAGAACAAACATCCATGAAGTGGATTTGTGGTTTCTTTAAGGCACAATACGTATGTTTTGCATGTTTTCTTGTTACTGTGTTTTTAATGAGTTTCAATACCATATTTTAAAAATGTTTCTTATTTTCAGCCTCACCTTTACTCTTTTCTTGCTACCGACTCTGTCCTTAAATATATGATCACTTTGACTAAATAGCAAATTAATTTATCTTTCGATCATAGTATTGTTAGTTACACAAATAATAAATAGCTATCATATTAACTAATAATATTTGAGGTATTATCAATGATATTTCATCAAAAGATGTTATTGGAGATATATGTTAGTCATTTAGTTAGTTAGTGCCCATAAATAGGCTTAAGGTGTCACATTGTAACCAACTTTCTCAATTGTAATAATATTCATTTCATCAATACAATACTTTCATAGCTTTTCTCTCATTCCTTTCATGGATGCCATGTTTCATAACAGAAGTCACTTGAAACATGCAACATGAACACTACAATTGGTACCATAAAATTTAATGGGACTACGCTTGAAGAATTTTTTTAGAGGGATTAAACAAAAAGTTGATATATGTAAAGGAACCCAAATAATCAATACTTTTGAAAATTTGAAAGAACAATCTAATTATAAAAAAGACAGAAAATTCTCAAGCCTTATTATCAAGACTATAGAAAGAAGAGTTAGTTGAAAACAGTTAGCAACCATTGCTAGGTGTAGGCCGTCTTAACCTTTAGGCCAGTAAAACCCTTGCTTTAGGCCCCAAATTTTTAAATTTTTTAGTTAGTATATATTTTGTGGTTAATATTGCATTAGGATGTATGGTTCCATTGTAATACATTGCGATTTTTTGCGATTAATGTTTGTAGTTTCCTTTGTTAATATTGAGATAGACCCTTGCGATTTTTAATTAGTAAATATTAATCGCCTAGGCTAGGTGGCAATTTCAGATTGGAGATTTTATGTAATCCCCTACCTTTTCAACACTCTTGTGAATCTTATTATACTTATAATTATGAACGGAGTGGTGTTGCATGCTAATGCTTTATTTCTCAGTCTTATAAGATTTAAAAATGTTTATGAATTATGGTTTTCAACATCAGCTCCTTTTTTATTATCGCATTTGTAGAAATTTTTTGTTTTAATTTAGTTGTTGTTTTTAAAATTGAATATAACAGTAAATATTTTCTTGGGTAATTCTATTCTAATTCTAAAATATGTGCTAAACTCTAATCGTGAGTATAGTTTAGGTACTTCTGAATTAGAAGTGGAAAAGTCCCAATAATATAACTAACGTGAATCTAGTGGACCGTGGAAAAAATGCCTTGACAAAGTTGTTACAACCCTTCCAACTCAGCATAATTTGAACCATTTACATTGATCCTTACCACTCCTTTATCAGATTCTTAATTTCACACTACGCAATTCAAGCCTCCTCGATTACTACCATTGTATATAAATAAGAGATATTTCCTTGTCATTTGAAAAACAAGGCAATCACTTCTAGCAAAAAACTTAGCCATTAATCATCATGGGAGGTGGTAATGGGAAGAACAAGTCCTCTGCAGGTTTTTTCTCAATTTTCAGTTGCTTCACATCTAAGAATAAGTATAGAGCAGGATACTACGATGATTGCGGGCGCAAGCCTTGGCCTAGCGATGATGACAAAGGTAACTGGGGTGTTGCTGAACCTAACATTAACAGGAGAGCTGAAGATTTCATCCGCAAATACAAGAATCGCATTTTAGAATCCGAACGCTATCAAGTAGATCCGGCTCTCTAGAATGCATAATATCTATTACGTAGCATATGTATATACTTCATTGTTTATTTCTAGAGATTATCATTTATTATACAACGTTGCTATATACATCGACTAGTATTATCCCGAATTCCTCAAGAATGAAAACAATCCAATAAAAAGAAGCTGCGAGCGGAAATCATGGGAGGTGGGGAGAAAAAGATGGAAATCATAAACTAGTGGATGGGTGGCATACATGCCACATGTGTTGTGAAATTCTCGGGACAGTGTTATTTCGCTTGAAATAGCATTTTTCTTTATTATATTGCGTTAATATTATTTGCTTCTACACTATAAGTTCATGAGTTCAACCAATAATATATACATGTTTGCATGGTCTTGTACATAGTGCACTAGTTCATCCTTCTTTATGTAATATATATTTGTGTGTTCAATTCAATATATTGCAATGGCCTTAATTAGCAATTTTTTATGGTTACCATATTATACGTTTATGCCTCTAATTTTTGTCTATGTATTTAATATATGATTGTATATGTAATATATTTGATTAAAATTTAAAATAATCAATGGACATATAGCTTAATTGGGTGAAGGTACATCCAACCGACTGAACATATAACTTTGTTCCAATTTCCTCATATATTGGTTTTGTTTCTCAATACATTCAATTAAACTATATACTACTTTGTTTAACCCTATTATCATATTAGAAAAAAATCATATAATCAAACCTTTAGTTAGAAATATTTCGTAAAGCATGAAGAACGATTATACCAGGCACATCAAATTCGGGTATTTTTAATCGATTCAACGTTAATTGGTTTTTGTTTTTTGACGCAACATATGATCTGAATTAGTGAGTCCATGCTTTGTCAAATTACAAACAATTTGAATATTTAAGCGTGTGACTCTTGTTAATTGGCTTCACAATGATATGAAAGATAATTAACAATATTAATTAATACTAGTTATAATTGTCTGGTTCATGCGCCTAATGCTTCTAGCATTTAGGAGGTGCTATGGCAGCCCCCCATCCTTAACTGAGTCAAGTGTAACATATATCATGGTACTGCTAAGGATTATCCAGGCCCTACAACTTGTAGTGAGATTTTCAGGGATGATTAAAAATGCTAATTTTTTTAGTGGATTTGTTGTCAATCGGCATATCACTATGGCTTTTCAAGTTTAGCTTCATAAGATGATGAATACAATTGAGATAGCTTATCAGAAGAATTGGATTAAACTTCGTTAGAGATTTACTCTGAGCTAGTTACTATGTGTTTGAGAAATTCTAGTTTTGTTGTTTGGCACTAAAGAATAGATGCCTGAATTGTGCGAAATTAACTAAAAACATGCAGTTTTACATTTCTCAGAAATTTAGAGAGGGCAACCAGTGTATAGACAAAATTACTTTGTTGGCCTTATGATCGATTATTGTACTTCTTATTGCTTTTTAGATTCTTTAAATTGAAATAGATTAGGTTTCTCCTCCTTGTTGGTTTTGTTGTTGTTTTCTCTCTACTCTTTTTTCCTTGTCAAGTTTTTATCTCTCTTGGTTTTCTTGACAAGTTTTTTTTTTTTATTGAGGTAGATGATGAGTTGTCTTGGTTATTCTGCCCTGGGTTTGGTTTAGGCCCCGTTTGGATAAACAGCTTATATAAATGCTTATAGCATTAGAGCTTATAACATTAGAGCTTACATCATAAGCTCTTATACTTGATAAGCTATTTATGTTTGGATATGTATACTAAAAAGTACTTACATAAATTGAAGTGTTTGGATGTGACATTATTACATAAGCAATTATCGAAATTTTAAATATTATTAATTTAACAAAAAAATCAAAGAATCGAATCACAATTATTAAGATTTTTTTTGTTGATACAATTAATCAAGATGTAAAAAACAATATTATAATATATTAATTATATATAGAGTATAATCAATATTCGTCCTTAAAAAAAAAAATCAATATTCATATAAGACAACCATATACTCCATATAGATATTAGTGTACAGTTTGTTAAAAAAAAGACAAGTTAAGTTTGTTTTTTTTATTCAGTTTCATTTTGTTACGTAACAAAATAATAATAAAAATCTTCCTTAAAAAAAAACTAATAAAATTTTTAGTTATGTGTGTTACTTTAGTAAGATAAGTATATAACAATTTTGTTAATTGTTACTCATGCACCGCCAAAATAACTAACATTATAATTAAAATATATGTTTTGAAAAAGTGGATCCAGAGAGAATCGAAGGAGGTTACATAAATTCATAAGCTCCTTGTTAAGCCGGAGGGTAAGCTGAAAATTTAGGCTTAATAAAATATGGCATAAGCAGCTTATGAAACTATGATAAGCTAGTCTCCTCAAGTGCTTTTGCATCTTTGTTTTTATTTTTGCAATATTTCTAGAATGTGGCAAATGATAGGTTTGCAGCCAAGAGGCGTCAACATAGTTGAAATGTCTTGGTTTGTCATATGATGCATTTGTGCTCTTTTTTTTTTCTTTAAAAAAAACTGCCAGGTTGCCCTACCGTGCATGTGTGAGCTATATTTAATGTGGTTTTCCTTAGACAAATACCATGCTATTCATCTCAAGAATCAAGTTCTCCGCATTAAGATTCATCAACAATCTATTCCAATTTCATTTAGTATTTGACCTTGGATATGTTATATAAAAGAAACATATTAAGTACTTAGTTTCCTGTATGGAAAAATACTGATTTTTAAAGAATATGCAAAGGAGTGGAGGTAAGGAGAATGGAACGGGGAAATGAGAGGAAGCAGTACATGAAAATTCTTTTGTTTGGTTTGGTTGAAAAAGAGGAATCAAGATAAAAATAAATTACTTTTTTTAACTAAAAAAAAAGGTATTCCATTAAATTGGCCAGAATACTGTTGTCTCCGGACATGTAATGTTGGTGCAAAAGTCATTGATTAAATTTGTAATTAATCAATCTTGACCCGACAAACTGAATAGAACGAACTCATCAACTAGACGAAAAATCAAGTAACATCATCACACAAAACAACCTTCCACTCAAGCGGTGAAAGTGATGATAATTAATTATTTGTTCAGAATTCGAGTTTTACCTACAGTCAACGGCTGTAGGTAGTCGCTGTTAATACAGTCAACAGCCTTCGAAGTTGAGCAAGTTTTGAATAAGTCGTGTTTTGATAATCATACTTTTCTATTCATTGATTAAAGTAAATTTTAACAAGTGAATATCAAGAGATCGTGAGTTGGCGAAAAAGGAAACTTGAGATTTTGGAGAGGATAGGAGATATAAATTTCACGCTGCAATGACTACAATACAAATTAATTACAACAGCCACAATGTTCATAAACGCAATATTAGTGGTTATGACTGCAACCACGACCGCAACCAAAATTTGTGTTTTGGTAATTATTCTCTTTATTGAAGTTCCTTAGCAAAAAAAAGTAACTTACTTATGGAACATTTTATCTGAATACTTTGCAGTGATCTCTAGAATAGAATTAAATTATGATGTTTGAAGAAAAAGGCATGAAGAGAGAATAAACATGAAACATTATTCATATTAACATTAATATGCATCGTGGTTCACAAATGATAGTCAATAACTATTTACAATAGAGAGGTACAAACAAATTAAAAATGGATAAACAGAAAAGATTGTCCCTATTACTGCTCAGGTTGAGCTTGCCAGTGAATTTCAGATTCAGAAATACGTTTCTTGTATTGAGCAATGAATGCTGTAGCTCTCATGTCAATGACAGGATCAGCTACACCCCAACTGCCTCTGTCTTCATCACTAGACCATACTTTGTTATCATATGCACCATGATCATAATAATACCCTCTTTGCTTGTTACTGCTAGATTTGAATATGTTGAAGACTGACCTGAATGATGATGATTTAGATGACTTCCTTTGATTGTTTCCTCCCATTTTACTAGTTAGTAGAGAGTGGTGAGTGAGAATATTAATTAGCCTTGGTGACTAGAAAGTAGTATTGAAGAAAGGAAGTGTGTTGTCTTGTGTTTCAATCTGAAAGTCAGGTGGTCTCAATTTATATAGTGCTAATTACTACTAAACACCCTTTTTGTTAAACTAAGACAAAGAATCTGATTCAAACCACTAGGGTGAGTTCAATATTCTTGGTTTAAACATGATCACATGTAGCTGTAAATCATGATTCAACATTTGGAAAAGGTACATTTTCTGTGGCCCAATGGTTTCTTTGCTTGACTTGATTTATCATGTAATTGGTGTTGGTTGTGTTTTTCATTCAATGATGAATACTTATTTGGGTGACACTCTATATAAATTCACATAGGGCTTTATCTATATTCTACGTGAAATTTGAGATTTTCCCCGATACAAACCACCTCACACCCATGATATAGAGCTCGTCATGTGGATATAAATAGTGGGTGACCCTAAATAGAGATAAGCGCTAACACAATATTTATTTTTTTATATTGGACCTAATTCAATCTTACAAAGCCAGCTTATAAGTGAGAACTTGAAAAGTGTCTTTTTGTAAACAAATTTTAGACCTAATCTCAATTATTCCGGGATTTAGGTTTTATGTTCATGTTGTTGTCAGTACTGTCTTCTATTGTGATTTTTATTTTTGTAAGGAGCAATTTATTGTTTCAAAATGAGTTTGTGTGCGTTTTAAACTACACAGATACCTAGCAGATTTGATTTTTAACTAATTTAGTTGAGTCATTTACTAATTAATTAATAAGTATTGGAAGCTGACACTTTTTTTACTATATCAGTAATTGTTGTGAATTCAGATAAAATCACACCAATAAAAACAAAGATGTGTCGAGAAAAGGAAGTAGTAATCAAATGATAAAGTGGCCTCAAGCAACAACAACAACAAATAGTCCTAAAACAAAGTGTAAAGCATCACCACAAGCATAATCAAAGCATCAAGATAAGAAAGCAAGAAAGAAAACAAACACACACAAGATGGTAACCCAGTTCGGTCCAATATGACCTACTCTGGGGGAGAGAGCAGCTCTCCAATCCACTAAGATGAAAGTGATACAAATGAATTACAATAAATTAGCTTAAAAGCTCACAAAGAACAAGACCTAATTTCTACTCATTTCTCAAGTCACCCGCACTCTCAATGAATCCTAAGAGAAAAATACAAAAGGAAGTTTTTTTATCCTTCCAATGGTGAAATCTCACTACCCAAGTGAAGGGATTTAAGAGGGGTTTTTCAAAATTTTAATCCTCTTTGCGGAAGAAATCCCATTGAAAACGGATCTTGATTAAATCATTAATCACAAATCAAATAGAAACTTAAACACTTT
>Ga0315914_1010812_pt1 | contig 11207 bp, 1 predicted proteins | sample MpolenodulesMG_FD_203920 | JGI IMG/M metagenome (GOLD analysis project Ga0315914, IMG submission 203920) | Medicago polymorpha root nodule microbial communities from Los Angeles, California, United States - elongated nodules | ecosystem: Host-associated > Plants > Roots > Nodule | place: USA... | reverse complement strand
GAGTCATTGGTTTTCCATGGTTATGGATTGCATCAGCTATGCCTAGTTCCATGGCTGATTTGAGTGCCATGGAACTTACAAAGTTGTATACATGTTTGTACAAATGGATTTGAGCATGGTACAGTTCACTTTCTTCAGAACCGTTGGTGCTGAAATCCATTTCTATTCTCTTGTTTGTTGTTTGTTTTAGGGGTGAAATTTGGCTATGTGATTGATGTGTTTTGATGGAAATGGATATGAAGAAATAAAGTAGTGTGGACCTTTTTATATGTTTCACATGTTATAAAATAGGGAGTGACAAAGTTGAACAGAATATAATAATCTACACTAAGGACAGCAGAAAATAATGCATATATCTTGTTTGGTTGAGAATCTTATTAGGAATAATTGAGGCGGCTATGTATTAGGATAATTAGAAACAGTTGCAGTAAGTAAAGTAAGTGATGTTATTTGAGTTGAGTAGGTGAAATTTGGGTAGGTGAGGACTGAAATGGCCTGAGCATGGGTAGTAGCTATTTTATGTTTTCTTGTTCTTATTTGCACCTACCAATTTTTTTGTCTAATCATATCTCTCAAGGTAACTTTTTTATGATGAATTTGGATATCATTGAATTAATTTAGAGGGAGATTTTGTAACTGTCAGTTTTATCACTCTACTTTGTCTATCTATTTTCTTATTAAAAGAGTTTTAATTCGGTTTAGAAGTTATAAGTCATTGGAATAGTCGTATAAAAACATATGGTTTAGTTTGATTGACTTTTAAAAAAGCTGAATCAAACTAATGTGATTTGGATTGATTTAGTTTTTTACAAGATAACACATAATTTAAAAACTCTGTCAAATTTTTTGATTATATTAAGTATTAAGTGCAATAATTAACTAGTTTGCAACGATTAACAATTAACTCTAAATATATTCTATAAAAATAAACTACAAAAATCATTAAGGTGCATATATAGACGGTGCAACGATTAATAATTAACTTCAATTACAAAAGGAAGAAGAGGTTGAGCGGAAATATAACCAAAATCATCATTATTTACAATCACCCATTGGTTTATACGATTTGCAAGGTTTATTTTCTTTTTTGAGGTTTTGGTTTTTATATTTTATGGATGATGCTGATGTTGTTAATTTAATATGAAAAAGAAAAAAATAAATAAAGGGTTGAGTGAGAGTTTGGATGAGTGAGTGAAAAAAGTATTTTAAATTGATTTTACACAAATGTTGTGACTTGTGTGGGTCAATTTACTCTACAACAAAAGTAAAATCTAAAATAGTATTTAATCCTTATTATAACGAGTCAAATACTAATTTATATCCGATATAAAAATATAAAAAATTACTTTAAATTTTATTTTCGTCAAAAATTAAATTGATCCACCAAAATGAATGTGCACTCGTGAAGTTTCTTAATTCTGGTAAATGTTAGCACAACAGTCAACATAAATTATAATAGTGTTTACTTGTCAATTGTCGTGTCGACCTAGTTTAATCGAAAATGAAGGAAAACATAATAAATCAGTTATTTAATCAACTTATACCGAATTATATATCCATATAGTGTATCTGGGACCCACATTCTTTTCTTTGAATAAACAATTTCCATCTCACTCAGCTGCCACACAATTTGTTTTAAGTCAAAACTTTACTATGGTTCTAGTAAATGAAATATTAACAAATGTTATTAGGACATTTAAAGTATAATTTATTTTTTGAAATTTATATATTCAACACATAGAAACATTAAAAAACAACTTTTTTAATATATTTAATATAAAAATTATCATTTTTTTTATTTTCAAATTTTCAACAAGTGTTCCAAAGACATGTTTTAGCAAAGTTTTTGCGAATTATTTCATCCATTAAAAGTACATTTGTTGTTTTTACATCCATTGTTTTCTAAAAATACATGGAAATGACAAAAAAAATCAGCGGTAGTTTACTACCGTCAGTTTTCTAGTTATAAGTCAGTGGTAGTTAACTATCGCTGAGGTGTTTTTGGTCATTTCCATGTGTTTTTAGGAAACAATGGATGTGAGAAAAGCAATTGTCCTACCAGTTTTGTCATTCTACTTGTTCGTCTATATATTCTCTTATTAATACAATTTAGTTCGGTTTAGAAGTTATAAGTCATTTGAACCATTTTCTTTAACAAAAAATAATCATTTGAATCGTCATATAAAAAAACATGCGATTTAGTTTGATTGACATTTAAAAAAGTTAAACTAAACTAAATTAAACTAATATGCGATATCCCTAACAACCGAGCTAAGCTCACGGGGATAAATCAATCCCTTATTATACAAAATACTAATTTATCTTTGATATAAAAATATGAAAAATTACTTTGAATTTTATTTTCCCCAAATGATTAAATTGATCCGCATTAAAATATTAAAATATCAAAATGAATGTTCACTCTTGAAATTTTCTATTCCGGGTAAATGTTAGCACAGTAGTCAACAAAGACTATAGGTTAACTTTTCTTTGAAGGGACTATAGTGTTTACTTGTCATAATGATGATAGAATATTGGATAATAAGGTATGTGTCCATGAGTAAGTCAATAACACACCTATTTGAATCGAAAAGGAAGGGACAAGATCAACTCATACCGACAGAATTATATCTCAATACTGTGTAACTGAGAGCCACACAATTTGTTTATTTAAGTGAAAACTTAACTACGGGGAAATATCAACAACAAATACTCTTAGACATTTAATTAGAAATTCAAAGTATAAATTTTACCTAGAAATTTGTATATTCAACATATAAAAACGTTAAAAAAAAAACTATTTTAACATAAAAATTATCAATTATTTATATTTTTATATCTTTAACAAAAAAAAAATTTGAATGGCTCTCTTTAACAAATATCTTAGGGGTATTGGATATCGTTTTTACGGTGATCATTTTTGTGAATGAATCTATTTTAGTGGTAACGTGTATTTTGATGGGTGTTGTCCTCAGAGATGTTTTTCGGGTGTTTATTTTCGGGTGTTCCGTCTATATACAACGCTTCTTGTTTGTATTCTCAGTTTCACCGATCTCTGTTCATCTTAAACAGGAATCTGGTTGTCTATTGCTAATATACATATCTTAGGACATTAGTTACCGAGACTCATAACTTATTAGAACCTATTAGAGCAAAGTTTTACGGATTATTTCTTTTCTTTTTGGAATAAGTTTTGTGGATTATTTCGTCTGTTAAAAGTAAAGTTTGTCATCGTAAACTTAACTCAGTTGGTATGAATAATACATAATATATATACAGAGTCAGGGTTCGAACCCGGGCCATCCAAAAAAGTACAGTTTCTTGGCTATGTTGGTACCCAGCAACCACGACGATTCACGCACAGAGGACAAAATATTGTTTTCGTTGAATAGTAACACCGACTAAAGGACAAACAAAATGTAATTAACGTTTTCTTTGTTTTCATCATCTATATCGTCATTCTTTCGAAAAAATAAAATCATCTATGCCGTCATAGTCTATATTTTTCTGGACCGAGTTTGTTCACCATTTTAAAGACTTTGTTTTTTTTTTCTAAATAGTTTAAAGACTTTTATTTCAAACTAGTAATAGACCCGTGCAGATAATCATATAAAAAATAATTTAATTGTTAATTTGTCAAATGTTTACAAATATTAAATGAAAATTATCAACATTAATATAATATTTCTATTGAATTTCTTTTTCTTATATATAGAAAAATATGTTAAATATTTGAATCACGTATGGTGTGGATTTTTTTTTTTTGAATAACGTATGTTGTGGATTTTATTTTCTTATGTATGCGAAAACAAAATTTTATATACATATATGAGAAAGTTAATAAAATATTTTTTAAAACTCGTGATTATTTTTCAAAATATCGAAATAAATGTAATGTTTTCTATTAAATAAATTTTTTATTTTATACGCAAAACGCCGTTCAATATTTGCATCGCATCCGTTGCAAATTTTATGCGTTTTATCTGTATAAACAAAAAATTTGTAAATATATGAGAAAGTTGATATAATAAAATTGTGGAATATTGTCAAAAATAAAAACATTAATATAGTGTTTCTATTGAATAACTTTTTATTTTATATGCAAAACATTGTTCAATGTTTGCACCACATCCGTTGGAGATTATATGTGCTTATATATGCATAAATAGATTTTTATGTACATCTATGAGAAAATTGATATGATACAATTTTAGGAACTCATGACTATTTTCAAAATATCAAAAACAATGTAGTGTTTCTATTAAATAATCTTTTATTTTATATGCAAAACTCTGTTCAATATTTGGACCGCACTCATTACGGATTTTATGCGTTTTATCAGCATAAACAAATTTTATGTAAATATATGAGAAAGTTGATATAATAAAATTGTGGAATATTGTCAAAATATAAACATTAATATAGTGTTTCTATTGAATAACTTTTATTTTATATGCAAAACACCGTTCAATGTTTGAACCTCACCCTTTGGAGATTATATGTGCTTATATATGCATACTTATATTTTTACGTACATATATGAGAAAATCGATATGATAAAATTTTAGAAACTCATGGCTATTTTCAAAATATCAACATCAATGTAGTGTTTCTATTAAATAATTTTTTATTTTATATGCAAAACATCGTTCAATGTTTGCACCGCACCCGTTGCAGATTTTATGTGTTTTATCTGCATAAACAAATTTTTATGTAAATATATGAGAAAATTGATATGATAAAATTGTGGAAACTGATTAATATTGTCAAAATATAAACATTAGCATAGTGTTTCTATTGAATACTTTTTTTTATTTTATATATGCAAAACAACGTTCAATGTTTGCACCGCACCCGTTGCAAATTTTATGTGTTTGTATATGCATTAATAAATTTTTATGTACATATATATATGAGAAAATTGATATGATAACATATTGGAAACTTGACTATTTTCATAATATCAACATCAACGTAGTGTTTCTATTAAATAACATTCTATTTTATATTTAAAACACCGTTAAATATTTACACCGCACTCGTCGAGGATTTTATATCCTTATATATGCAGATTTTATTTTAAGTCACGATATGTGATAGTCGATATGATAAAATTTGGAAAACTCGTGACTATTTTCAAAATATCAACATCACTGTATGCCTTTTTTCTCCAAAATACCATTATATATTTACACTGCACTCATTGTAGAATTTATTTGCTTATATCACCAAAATCAAATTTAAAGATAGTCCGCTGTAATCATCATGATAATATATTGGCTTTTAAAAAGGACAATTATGATATTTATACATTGTTTTTTTAAATAATTTTTTATATATTGTTAGTAGATTAAAAAAACAAATAATATTTTAAAATTAAATGTATTGAAAAGACTTGTTAATTTTGCATCCAAAAAACAAATAAATTCGTTATATCCACCTATCCGTGGAAGCGCAAATTAGTTACAATTTTTTTTGGAGAAAAAATAATTGACTACATCTCTTTGTTTTTAATTAAAAGACAAATAATGTTTTAAAAGTATTCCAAAGACTTATTAATTTTGCATCCAAAAAACAAATATGCGTGGAAATTTGTTATATCGTGGATAATTCCATAATATTTGTTTTTAAGTCACATTTTAAAAAAATAAATAAATTGATTCTATAGTTATCCATGAAATATTTGTTAGACTTGTGATGACCATTATCCGTAAAAAATTTTAACAAATTAATTAATTTTATAGTTATCCGTGAAAATTTGTTACAATGTGATGATCATTATCCATAATTAATTTAAAAAATTAAAACAATTAAATTAAATTTTGTAAAATGACCATTATTAAGAAGATTATGAGTTTTAAAGATGACGATTATCATAATTGTCCTTTTTAAAATGTTAAATTGAAAGCAAATAATTGATTTTGGACTATCATAATTGTCATCATTATCATTATCCTTAATTAAATTGTCACTTCATGGTCTCAACTTTCGTATATTAAATTGTCATCATTATCATTATCCTTATTAAGAAGATTATGAGTTTTAAAGATGATGATTATGAAATGTTACCGTACTTCAACTTTCATATATTGTTAGTATGTACATCATATGTACTGTCAAAATATACATTTAATATAAGGTTGAAATTGGTCTCTATAATATGTGTAATACTTAATTTAATCCTTTTTTTAAGAATAACTTAAGACAAAAATCAAATATTGTATATATTATATAGACCAATTTCAACGTGAATAAATATTTGACACAAAAATAAAACAACAAAGATCAAACATAAATGATATATTTACAAGGACTTAATAAGTGATATATCCACACAAAAAAATGACGCAAAGAGAAAGAGGTAGAGAGAGGTGGTTACCTTAGCCTCCGTCAAGGGCAACCGCGCCGGTATTCTCAATTGTATGTGGTGAGGTGCAATAGGTGGTCGGGGTTCAAGTAAGGTGCCACAAAATGGGGGAATAAGGGAGAATGGACTGAGGTGATATCACAACATTGGAAAGCATTTAGACAGGGTTGTTGAGTTCAAGACATGGAGCAGGGGATTCATGGCAAGGAGGTTTTGGATTGGAGCGGTTTGATCAGAATAGGGTGATGGTACAATGCGGTTTTCAATCGGTACAATCACGGTTCAGCAGGGAAAAGCGCGCCACTTTTCCTGGGCTTGCGCGATCAAGAATTGGTTCAGGTCGCAGCTTTTCTCGTTCATGGTCTCAAATTCGGCAGGGAGAGAAGGAAGATCATGTGGGTTCTGACTTTAAGAAATTTGTTTCTTTTTGCTTCACAAACGTGTTGAAGCATATTCCCTACTTCTATTTACGGCAAGGTTTCGAAGTTTATGGTATGTTGGAGCCTGGAGGGTTCAAAAATAAAAGAATCTTCAAATTACAAAGGAAGAATCTCAAACTTTCTTTTTTACATAAGGTTAAACCAAAACTCGCATAAATTGCAAGGAGTAAACATCATTTAACCCTTTATTATGTATTGTCTTGTAATCTTTTGGTATGTAATACTATTGTTAATTTTATTGAAATTATAGTCGTCTCTTAATTATTCTATTAAAACCCTATATGGTTAACAATAAGCTGTGATTCCCGTGTGTTTCACAAAAAAACAAAAGTACTTAGTACCGGTGAAGATGAATCACGTTGATGTCCATGAACAAAACCGGACTCAAGATTGAATGAATGAATTCTATAATATGTAGTGACGCTAGATCTTTGAATCTATTGGCATATGTCATTTCGTGAATAATTATCCTCAAACAAGGCTGTCTTTCTTGACTATCTTAATTTGTTAATATTATTTTTTGACTGTATTAAATTATTAATATTTGAGTAAGAAAAACTATTCATAGTTATCTTTTAAGGGAATTAATTTATTGACCTAAAAATGTACTACATCTGTTCTTGTTTTTATTTACCTTTCATTTTCAAAGTTCAATAAAATATTAATTATTGATTTGTTAGTAATGTTTTTTTGTTGTTTATTGGAGAAAGATAAATATATGAAATAAGATAATAAATAATTAAGAGTGTTATAAAAAAAAAAGAATGTACCAATATTTATCGATTATTTTGAGGGGATTATCTTGGTACACATAAAGAGCTAAAACAAAACGGTTAAAAAGTGACAATAAAATACTACTATCGTAATTTTATTAAGGTCATGCAAACAAGTGCGCCAAAAACATATGTTGAAAAAGCAAAAGATAAAAACTTTACCTTAGAAACAACAATTTTTAAACATTAAAAAAAGTTTTTTATTGAACAAGCCAAAATGGAATATATTATAACACAAAAGGTGATTCATCTTGCACAAGGTGTGCAAAAGAGAACCACCCCCCAAAAGTCACAGATATAAGTCTAGTGCCAAAAAAAAGCACTTCTGAAGAGAAATAAATCAAAACAAGCTACAAAATAACACTCATACAAGGTAAAGGGTGACGCCACCGGTCATTGTAACTGTAGGCGAAAGTAGGCATATTCGCCTGTAGCCAAGAAAGAGACATAAATTTAACTTTGTCTACTGAATGATCCAAAGTGTCAATCTTTTGGTTAAAAATCCTGTTGTTTATTCTTTCCTTCCAAATAACCCAAACAATAGCCACCCAAATTACCGTCATAAAAGAGCGAGACAATCGCAGTAACCCCGCCAAGTGACCAAAATGATAAAGATGATCACTAGCGGACGCTGGAGCAATAAATGAGATGCCTAGCCACTGCTCAAACAATACTTCTATTAAAAAAAGTTGAATACACATTTTCTTATCATTTCTTCAAACAATACTTCTATTTTAGTTTCTTTGGACATTCTTTAGCATTTTCCTTTTAATAATCATATAAGTATGATTTTGGGTAGATTTGTTTTAGCTTTAAAAAGAAATATATTTTGTGAAAATTTAGAGATTAAAAAAAAAAGAACTAAAGCTATTTGTGTTTGTTTACTATCCAAAAAAATCACTTTTTTACAAAAAATAATTTTTAATTAGTTCATGTATTACCTTCTTGTTTATAAACAAAATAGATCTTGAGAAAAGTTAATTCTAATAACTTTTTATTTTAGAGTCAATAAATTTTTTGATAAAATAATTTTTTTAAAAATCCTAAACAAAAACTTAATAACAAAAGTGGTTTTTCTCTTTCCAAAAAACATAAAACAAACAGGGCCTTTATGTGTCAATCAATTTTATTTATTTTTGGATATATATTCTATTATCACAAGTCACAACACAACATCTATCTGAATCCCAACTAGGTCAAAAAAAAAGAGTGAGGAACTGAGGTAGGTATGCAGTTTTTCCCATCTACTTCGCCCATGCTGGCATGTGACATATGAGGTGTTATGGAACTTGATTTTGTTACTAAAATAACAGGACTCCTTAAAATATGGATTTTGCCCTATAAAAATGTCAAATATTTTTTGCCGGCAAAAACACTTTAGCAAGTAGAGAAATTTATTATTAATATATTTTCAAGTTTTTCAAAGTTTACAAAAGCAAAACACAAAAGTAAAATATGATAGCTGAGATGTACAAAGGAAACATCACTACAGAGAAACAATATCCCAAGATATTGATTGGTTTATGGCCTTAATTCCATGTTGCAATCAACGGTAAAATATGATAGTTTCTTTGACTTTTCCATCTGTGGAGGGAGTATCTCATTATCGTTTCTTGATAATATGATTTTGGATGAAAAATGTTGGGCTGATATCCAAGCTAATTTTAAGCCATATTGCTAACTTAGGTGTATATACTATCTACCAAACATTTTTCATTTGATAGAGGGGGTAACTTTCGAATAAAATCACACAAATTATTACCCGTGAATTTTTTCGAATAAACCCACTAAAATTAATCAAGTACAAAACTCATCAAATTTAGATGTAGGCATGAGAGAGAATATGTGCATTCTTACTAGTGACATTAATTCCATGAACGGACAAATATTGCAGTTTGTGTGACATTGACGTAGGAGAACTTTATTGTAGAATTTTCTTTTGAATCTTTATTGTAGAATTTTTTAATCGACATTATCAAAGACCAAGACCATCGCAACTTCCTTCCTTTACTTTAAAAAAAAAAAAAAAACAGCGCAACTTTCTACGAGAAATATTTAGTTAGACGCAACTCTAAATCAAAAATATTTAGATAAACATAATTCAAAAACTTTAAAAGAAAAATATTGGTTGTATTGTTTTATGTGTGTTTAAATAAAAAATTTCTGAGTTTGTATCCATACAAGAGTTGTTAATTCACATTGACTATAATTTCTTGAAGTAGTATATAATTTTTTTTTAGAGAAACTATATCATTATACATCTAAAAAATTAAACACACTTCAACATTTATATGTCTTTCCGAAGAAAAAATATTTATTGTCTCTATATTTTAAAATTGTTGTTTAATTTTTTATTTTTAATACTATAAAAAAATATGTCTATTTATGTGATTAAAGAATCATGCAACATTTTATCTTTCATACAATTATGCATTTAATTCTTTACATATAAAATTATTTAATATTTTTGTGAATGCAATACATAATAATTAGTGAAATAATAATAATAAAATATTAAATTATTCATAGAGGTAAGAAATGAGGTAGTGTGGACAACAGCCCATATGAATTGGGAAATACTTGAGGGATTTTGCATTTTGGTGACTTTAATGTATTTTAGATGAAAAAGAATGATAGATAATTGATTAAAATAAATTATTTTGATGACAGAATTATTGGTTAGGAAAAAAATAAAGACAAAGTCGTCAAAATCACTGAACTCAAAATCACGAAAGTGTTACCGGAATGAATCTAGAGAAAACTAGCAAGTCCAACTGCAGTTCACACTTTACTGCAATTCAGACTTTACAGCTCCCTTTTATAGTTACATTTGAATTTGAATCTTCCTTATAGAAAAGTATAGTAACAAACTAACAATTGAGTTTCTTTTTTGACTAGAAAGTAGAGCGTAAAACGGGATGGACTAACTTGAATAGTCGACTGGAAGTTCTCACCAATCCCACAAGATACGTTCTGTTGAATAACATGTTATGTGCCACCCTTACTAAGTTACTAGAAGTAGAAAGGCAGTACATAATTTGATATAAAAATAAATAAACACTACTAATCAATGTTCCACAAATCGAGTGTTAACTCACCGAATTTACGTTTTTAGGTACCAAAATCATGTCAATTCGGAGGTAAACTTGATTTCTGGTAAAATCGAAATGTTTGACGAGTTTAACTCGAGTTAAGTCGGTCAAACTCGGTAAACTCGGGTAAACTCGAGTAAAATCGGAATGTAAGTCTAAATTATTTTTTTTATAGTTTTATTAATAACTTTAGGAACTTGTGAAATTTTTCTTTTTGGATGGTTAAGACTTATGATTTTGCAAGTTTATTTTGTATTTTGATGTTTAGTTGAACATAATGTTTTATTATGGTGGTTGAAAACCTTTATAATTTAGTCATATTTTGCACTATTGGACTATTTACAATATTATATTAATTTACATATGTCATGAAAATAATAAATTGGCTTAATTGCACTTTTGGCCCCCTATCTTTCCAAAAGTTGCGATTTTGGCCCCCTAACTAATTAAAATACAAAACAGCCCCCAATGTATTGGATCTTTGGCAGTTTTGGCCCTCAAGGCCACTTTTGACTTAGTCTTCGCTCACGTGGCA
>Ga0315914_1010809_pt1 | contig 11209 bp, 3 predicted proteins | sample MpolenodulesMG_FD_203920 | JGI IMG/M metagenome (GOLD analysis project Ga0315914, IMG submission 203920) | Medicago polymorpha root nodule microbial communities from Los Angeles, California, United States - elongated nodules | ecosystem: Host-associated > Plants > Roots > Nodule | place: USA... | reverse complement strand
CTAAAGATATATATATATATATATATATATATATATATATATATATATATATAGTAACCGAAATCTTTGAGTGATGTGATAAATAATAAATATTAGTTATTTATTTAAATTAGGATTTTAACATGTGGCATGACATGTCATTAATGAGGCCATGTGGCTTCCTAGTGGCGTCTATGTGGCATGTTTCGTTTGTCCGGTCCGCAAAAATAGATAGCAGAGACTAATTGTGCTAACGGAGGAAAAACATAGGGATTTTAAAAATATTTAATGAAATGTAGGGACTATTCTTCAAAGGAGCGCAAAATGTAGCGACTAAAAACATATTTAACCCAACACTTTATGATTTAAAAATTCAATTTGTAAAAAAAAGGCTAAACTACACTTTTCGCCCCCTAAGTTTTAAAATGTTGCGATTTTGACCCCTATTAAAAAAATGGCAAAAGTGACCCCTATGTTTAGGGAAATATGCTCTTTTGACCCCTTAACATAAGGGAAATGTGCTCTTTTGACCCCTTATCTTTACAAAAAGTTGTGATTATGACCCTTTTTTTGGAACACGTGGCGTCTTCTCAGCAATTTTGGGACGACCAAAATTGCCATTTTTTTAACAGGGAGCTAAAATCGCAATATTTTGAAACTTAAGAGGCGAAAAGTGCAAAAAAAAAAAAAAAAAAAACTTAATTGATTAATCCGTTAATCAAAATTCGACATTTGACTTTATTAATCGGTTATGATTTCAAAGCAACTGTCAAATTTCTAAACTCTCCGCAACAATTGGCCCTTCTCTCCCAACACTCCCCCAACCGAACCACCACAGTCTATCTATGCCTATGCCAATGGCAATGGCAATGGCTACCTCTATTAATTTACCAATCACCTTTCACTTCCTCAAACCACCACTTTCCTCTTTTCCCTCACTCTCTCGCTCTCCTCAATCGCATTGGAGCTTCTTCAACTCCTCAATCACTCGCTGCGGTTATTCATCTCTTGAAGTATGCACGCTCTTTTACACTAACCGTTTCAAGATTTCGTTGATTTTGTTATCTGAAATGCAATTTTTACTCATTTTTCGTTGATTTTGATTCGTGGAATGCAATTTTTAGTAAAATTGGAGGAATGAATGTATTATGTAGTAATGAAATTGTGATTAGAGTTGAAATTTGAGTTGAATGTATGTAGTATCAATTTGATTTATATTTAAATAATTAGGGATTATAAAGTTGAAAATTGAAATTGGAGGAATGTGTATGTAGCTATGAAGGACATACACTTCTCTGATTAGGCGTGTCCCATTGTCGGACACAGACGTGTTCGACATGACACCGTCACATATAATTACACTGAATTATGTAATTTTCTCAATTTATAAGCGGTGTCGGCGTGTCCGTGTTGTGTCTGGTGTCCGGTTTCTGTATCTGTGCTTCATACTATGTAGCAATGAAATTGTGATGTTTTTTGATTTAGGTTAGAGATGTTAGTTATCAACCACCAGGGACTGAGCTCAAGCTTCTCAATTCAGTTAATTTTTCACTTCCAGAGAGAAGGTATTATTTATTCGTGTCGTGATTTAATAAAATTCAATTATGTATCATGAATTTTTAGGGATTTTTAGGTATTTATTACATATAACCTATGTCTGACACCAACACAACAACACTACCACATGTGTTTACATTGAATTACGTCATTTTTTTCAAATTATTATAGGCATTAACGTGTTCGGTGTCCGTACTTCAGAGCTTGTAACTAATAACTCTTGTTTGAAAAACTGAACTGAACGGTTGAACAATGAAGTTTATTCATTTCAGCAGTTAAATCGCAGTTTTGTGTGTTTGGACATAATTCAATTAGATACTTGAAATGATTTAAGAAAATGGAATGATTGATATCACAAGTGTTGGAGTCGGGTAACAGCACAATACGAGACATGATGCACGACACATTGAGATGCCTTCACTCTTAAGTGCCAGTTCTATTAGCTTGTTTTCGTCCAAATTTCATCAAATTGAACTATGAATCAATTTGGGATGTTTTGGTATTGTTATTTTAGATGTGTTTTATAAACTTACAATTTGATTATTTGACCGGTTTGATCGCAGTTTTGTCCTGGTTTAAAACTGAGGTCTCAACTCTTGCTGATTTGGTTTTTAAAATATTTCTTAGAACTGATCCTCAATATGAATTCTCCAACTAATTTTTGTATGCCAATTTATCCTCATTTCTTTAAATATTTCGAGAGTAGTCGAAGTTACTGTTAAGGGGGATGGGAGAATCTTAATGTATGTTACTTCCAGTTGTATCTCCTTGTTGTCTCTCCTAAAATCACTTTAACTACTATCCTTTTGAAACTGGTTAACACATATACATGCTCGATCTTTTACATTTTTGGTAAAAGACAAAGGATTTTGTATGTGTAGTAGCTCATATCTGGTTAACACATACACAGTTTGGGTCTAATTTTCGGACAGAGTGGAAGCGGAAAAACAACTCTCTTGCAGGTCATCCATCTTTTTTACTTTTTAGTGATTCTTCTTTAATTAACATTCCTGTTGTTTACATGTTTGGTTAATTATTGTCACTCCTACCTATGGTCTCTTTTCGTTTTAAATAGCTTCTTGCAGGAATAAACAAACCAACGTCTGGATCTATTCACATCCAAAAATACGGGGATGATGGGAGTCCAAGTCAATCTCCTGAACCCTTGGTGCCGGAAAGGGTCGGTATTGTCTTCCAGTTTCCAGAGAGGTATGAATATAAACTAATCATATATAGTAAGAGATTTTTTTACAATACAACCTGCATTTTGTTTTAATCTTATGTTGCAAATATTGAGCTATAATGCTATATGCATCACTACGTTGTTTCAATTTCGCTGTTGCAACCCCTAGAAATTTAATGTTACTCAACGAACAATAGACATAGAAAAGGTCACAAGGACCAACATTTCAGGCTTACCACCTTGTATAATCAATAGTTCTTTTAATGCTGAGAATGTATTACATCATTGTCTGACATGAAATTTTAGTAAGAGCGTTATACAGATTATTTGTTTCTGACACTTGCAACACAATACCTTTGTAGGATTAGAGATAAGTTTTTCATCGGTCATTTGTTTCAGTGTTTTACTTGAATCTGAAGGATAATTCTGTTGATCTTAGCATTCACATATTCTTGAAAATCTACCCTAAACACTTTTTACAGGTTTCATGATACTAAATTGAATCTTTTTTGATCCATTTGTCAGAGTGGTGTATTGTTTAATTTCCTAACTGTTTCCATTAGCCTTTTGTAATTATTTTCTGAATTGTTTCATTTTTATTGGATTTTTATCTCCAAAACTCTACACATTGGTGTTGCAACCTAGGTATTTTGTTGCTGATACTGTACTTGATGAAGTCACTTTTGGGTGGCCAAGACAAAAGGGTAATGATCAATTAAGGGAGAATCTTGCTCTAGGGCTTCAGAGGGCTATTAACTGGGTAGTTATACCTTTTGATATTACAGAGTCTCTTCTTATATATATATAATCTCTTCTTATGTTTCATATGCAATTCCATTTCTTTTTCATAACTATAGGTTGGATTAAGTGGGATATCATTGGATAAGAATCCTCAATCTCTCAGTGGCGGTTACAAACGTCGGCTTGCCTTGGCAATACAATTAGTAAGTTAATTTTTTATAAAGAAAATTATAAACAAAATGCAGCCATACCCGCTTGGTTTTGCTTCATGTTTTCACCTGACTGGCTCTTGTTAGATGTTTTAGTTGTCAGTCAACCAAGCGACAATTGGATTAATTTATTATTTTTTTTTAAATTTTCAGGTGCAAATCCCTGATTTATTAATATTGGATGAGCCTCTTGCTGGACTTGGTATACAACTGCAACCTGTGCTTTTTATTTAATTCTGCATTACTACGAGTCATTGAACTAAATTAACCTCTGAATTTCTTCCCTTTAAAATGTATTCAACTTGTTCCAACTAAAATCAAGCTTTTATTAATTATCTCCACTTTTTATCTAACACCCATAACATCAACTGTATGTCATTAGAAAATTTCCAAGCATTTGAAAGACCCTGCTTCTCTTTCATTTTGTATTCTAACTATCATGTTCAATTACGTTTACATATTCCTTCCCCGCATTTGGGTTGTTATATAATTACTGTTTCTGCTCAGGTTATCAATAGCATTTTTATCTTGGTACCATGTTGCAAAGCATATTTGCCTCACTTATTGTGCCCTCAGTTTTGCTAATTTTTGCTGAAAATTTCCTGATGTTTTAGGCCTCACTTGTGAACAAGTATAAATATGCTTTGCAAACAGTGATTACTCTGCTGTTCACTCCTATCTGTGTATATTTCTTTTTTTTTTTTTTTTGTTTATTTTGTGAGTTTGTGGTGTGTATTGAGTCTTTAGATTTCTCAATGTTCACCTTTCCTATCCTATGAAATCATGGCATCATCCACATAAACACGATGTACAACTCCAGAAGGCACCTCGGTATAATCTGCAATACGATGCCCATTCAGCTGTAATAGTTGAGGACTCTGCCTTGTTTATCTTTTTGCTTTGGCTTTATTATTTTACAAAAGAGGTCTAAGAGACATAAGGTGAGGGAAGGCTACAATAGAGTAGAGTCAAAGTGGAAACAGTGGAATTGATGATAAGATCAAGTATTTCCAACAGGGACTTGGTGCCACTTGATCTAAGGCTAATGTCAATGTTAATAGTTATTTTAATTTGAAGAATGTGAATATAAGTTCATTTAGGAAATACCTTTTTTTATTTTTTTTAAATAAAGTACAGGGTATTCTTTTTAAAGCTGTATCTAATACCACTTTCCCTCTGGCCAGATTGGAAAGCACGTGCGGACGTTGTGAAGCTTTTAAAGCATCTAAAAAAAGAATTAACTGTGCTTGTTGTCAGCCATGACTTGAGGTTGTTTCAATTTTCTCTAGTAATTTTAGATCATATAATTTTTAATCATATTATTGTTCAATTTTTATTATATACTTCCTTTAGTCCCATATATAGGAAGAAAAAAATCATCAAGACCAAATAAAATTATGGCATAGTGGCATTAAATGTGTTTACACCCATTTATATAGACAGCATATGAATTTCTAGTAAATATAGAAATGATATTAAAGTAATTTTAGCAATTTATACACCTTAAAGTTTGTGATTTTTTCTTACCATTAGGACAAAAAAAAAAACCAAACCTTTTATTATAGATGGCATAGAAGGGAGTATTATATTTGTTTGAGTGTTTCTTTTGCTTTAATTGTTTTTCCATTCACTTCAACTAGAAATTCTTCTAACTTCAATTGTTACAAAGAAATTGAATTAATTTCATTTAAATAATTATGTTACAAAGAAATTGAATTAATTTTATTTAAATAATTTTTTTGATATATTAATGGAATGGATAACTGTTACTGTAGAATTTATATGGTTTTTGATAGTAACTCTTTGTTAGTGATTTACTTAGGCTAATCAGGCAGATAGTTGAGTCGGTTAGAAAAAATAAATCAGACATTTTGCCTATAAATAGGAAAAGGAGTTGTGATGTTAGGGAAGCAATTGGTGGGATAGAATTATCTTCAATATCTTGGGGTTTGTTCATTCACACGATAGAAGGGTTATGGCGTCGTATAATCCATGCAGCTGACTCCACCAAGTGGAAAATGGCATGGCTGTTGTTGTGATGTATGATTAGTTCTACATCAAACATGCTTTCCAATCAGCAATTCATTGAACAATGTGGCATTGAATGTAAGAAAACTATAACTATTAAATTGATATGAACTCGAAACAGCTAAGGGTTTTTGGTGGCGCTATAGATGCTTTTTACATGTGTTGTAGCTAGTAGATCGTAAGATTAATCCTTATACATTGATTCTAACTTTGAAGCAGAACATGTTCTCCCATTACTCAATTCCTCTTTTAATTGTAAAAGAAATTTTGGTTTTTCTTTTTATATATTGTAGTACTTTGTGAATCGTTAATTTTCCTTATGGAGCTTTGTATGTGCATTTCAGAGAGTTTGCAAGTCTAGTTGATCAATCATGGAGGATGGAAATGGGTGGCAATCTTACACAGGAGTTTCTACCATTATAATTTATATTTATTGCCTTGATAATCAAGATAGAATGCTTCAAGGTTTGAACCTTAATCTTCAATTGCATGATGTATTTTCAACAATATCTTTGATAATTTATACAATGATTTTTTAAAAATAAAAAGGAATGTAACTCTTCATGTACTTGCGGCGAGTACAATATTAGAAACTAGGGTTTAGTCTGTTTATGTGATGCCTTGGGAATGATCCCAAGAGGAGTATTTATAGTCCTTCGTGGGCTTGTTTCTGCGTGACTTAAGCCCCAAGCAAGCTGGGCCTTAAGTCTTTTTACTAAGCTCTAGACGCTTCTAGAAGCTAGTTGAGGCGGCGCCTCTTGAAGGGTGCGGCTAGGCCTCAGGAGCCCTTCTGAAAGGCGCCTAAGCCTTTCTAGAGGGCCTTTGAGCCCTTGGGAATATATTGACGGTCCACAGCCCCCCAAGCACGAGCTTTGGTACAAGGCGAAGTGATGAATCTACGAGGTTGATTATTTGTATAAGTTATATGTGCTTTCAGATGCTTGCTAGGGGCGATGTCCTTTGGGAGGGACACGCCCAGGCTTCGGGGAGCCCTTCTGGAGGGCACCTGACTCTTTCTAGAGGGCATTCAAGCCCTTAGGAATATATTGACGGTCCACTGCGTTAGCAATAGTTAACAGATACGATGCACTCTTTAGCCTAGGCTTTTGGGACATTTGGTCCTTGGACGGGAATAGAGGCTTCTATGACCAAGTGGTTAAGAGTTCAATCCTTCCCACTCTTGTATGACCAAGTCGTTAGGAGTTCAATCCTTGCCATTCCCATTCACTTATATCTAAATTACAATTCAGAATACACTGGTGGGCGTGGGCCCATGCTTTACCCACAATTCAGGCCGAAGTGAAGCAGGTAATTTTAGAGATATAGTTAAATATATTTTGTGATAGGCAGTAACCTCCAAGCATGAGAGTCTGTGTGTGAGAAGGGATAGTTAAGTAGCAAAAGATCACGGCCTCTAAATTAGTTGGAACTGGGTAACTAAGTGGATTGACTATTACTAAGTAGCGAAAGAATCCTTTGAGTTTATTCCAGGCTGATTCAAGACCAGTGGTTAACTGACCGAACATTTCAGCCCTGACCATAACTGGACGAATCATGTCCATTCTTCTGACAGTTATCTCTGTCTGAAACCAAACCAAATTAGTATCTTATCTATCAATGAATGGAGGTGTAACCAATCAGAGGAATTGTTGATGACGTGGCATGCTTACCGCGAAGGAATTCCTGTAAGAAAGGGAAGAACAAAGCTTGCTTGAAGAAGAGGAGAATGTGGTGGTGGTTCGATGGTGAGAGGCGTCGACAAATGACGGGATGCTAGTACTGCTTCCATCTCCACCAACTGAACTCAGTACTACTTGATGCTATTTGTGTTTTATCCACAACTGCCAAACTGGACTATCAACTTCCGTCACATAACCTTTTTTAATTCATTTACTACTACCTTGCTAAAGTAAATTTACTTTTTATTTATTTTAAAAAATGAATTCATCTTATCCAAACTTAAATATAAGCAAAATTAATTGAATGGATATTAATTAATCTAATTTACTTTTTTAATATTACCAAAAAATAATTGTATGCAAATTAGCATATTCTTATCTTATTTTATTTTTTGTTTTAGATTCAAACAACAAAACTCACACACACAAAGTACATAGAATTGGGAAAGAGGAGAAAAGGATGTTAGGGAGGGTATTGGATTGAATTATGAGTGTGTGGAAAAGGCTAGTAGGATCTCTCAACCAGGAATTTACTCTGTTCTATCACTATGTTCTCTTTCCCCTGAACCAGTTCACACTACATTGGTACTGGATTTGGGAGATAGGGTTCCTCAATTGAAGTTCAGTTGTCAGTTCTTATCCCTGTAAGTTCTTATCTATAAAATACTTAAGATCTGAATACCTTTTCTATTTTAACTGTCATTACTCATTATCTATACCGCCCTCTTATAAGAGGGTAATTTACATACCCTCTTAAACCCTAGTTAGGAGAGATTTTTACTGATGACCTGATAATGAATCCTGGGATTTCCTTTGGATGGTCACTAATGCACGTATTTTGTTGTGAGCTATCTTTCACATTCATCTTAAAAGTCACTATACTGATACATTAAGCTCTCAAGTATGACTAGAGTGCCTGTATTTACCTCACACATGATGAAAGAATGACTGTTAAGAATTCACATGAAACTAGTAAAATAACCAAAAGTACATATATAACGGGTTTATTTGGAACTAGATTTAGAGTTCACATGAAAGTAGCTTCCAAATAAGTTTTACTGCAGAGTTTTTACATATTTGGAAGCTTTCATGAAAATCAACAGGTTTACTGAATGCATTATCCGTTCACACTCAAAAGTACATGCATATCACAATCACACTATGAAATACTATTCTTGAGAAGTCTCTTATAGAGTCTCAATTTATTAACACTTTCATACAGCATAAGTTGCTACAGCTCCAGCACCAAATCTGCAATACCAACAATTGTAAATTAGTCAAAATACATAAATATATTTCAATTATAATGCAATGCAAATAATATGATGCTCCATAGTATATTAGTTTGCATTGAAATCGAAAAACCTGCTGGGGATTTAGTTTGAAATTTGTCGTATACTACATATTAATAATCAATGTTATTAAAGAAAGTATATTTTGCACATTGGTAGGGTTTGAGTATTTACAATATATGATGGAGAGTATTCTCCATTTATTTTTTGTAAATAAACTATTAGCCGATATGTTTAGGACAGGCTTCAATGAATATGTAATAGACCTTAGATAACTTGCCTTCAACATTTTATGAGTGGAATTGAAGTACATCTGTATTCATTGATCGAGGAGAATCCAAATGGACCCAAAGGGGGAAGATAATTTGGTTTATGTGCATTCCAGCATGAGTCATATATAGAAAAGATAGGATACTAAAGGAGAGTCAACTTTGTGGGCCATTAGAGATGCACATGATCCTCTTAATGATGATGGAGGACTTTTGAATTGGTAGAGTAGAGTTGTCTCGTGAAGAACTAAACATGGAAACCATGTTTGTTTTGATCAGAATGAAGAAGAGATGAAAGTGATATAGTTAGGACATGTGGATTGTGTTTTGTTTTTTTAGTTTTAAAAACTGTTTTATAAAATAGTTTTTTAAAACAGGTATCATCTGTTTTGGTCTTTTAGCTTTAAAAATAAGAAAGGATACTTAAGGAGAGTCAAAGGTTGTGAGGCTTTAGAGATGCACATGATCCACTTAATGATGGTGAAGGACTTTTGAATTGGTAGAATAGAGTTGTCTCTTGATGAACTTAACTTAGAAGCCATATTTGTTTTGATCAGAATGAAGAAGAGCTGAAAATGATATAGTTAGGACATGTTTGATTGTGTTTTAGTTCTTCAATTTTTAAAAACTGTTTCGTAAAATCATTTCAAGAGTAGTTTCTAAAATAAGTATTATCTGTTTTGTCTTTTAGAATATCCTGTCACAGTGGAGTTCCTGCTAGTGTTGTTGTTTGATGCACCAGTAAGGGCATGCTTCCATGCATTTAGGTGCTCAATGAGGAAGGAAAAAGTTAAAAAGAAACCCTTGATTAGAGAACCTAGAGCTGCTGATACCATGGCCTAACAGCTCGCATCGATCCAAAACAAAAAGAAAAACTCCGAAGCTAAAATAAACAGAAACAAAGGTCAACAAAAAATAAAAAAGAATAAAGAAGACTTGAGACAAATGTGTTACACAAGTCAGAACTGGACCAGTTACGAGACTAATTCAGTTAGACTTGAGGGAAAATCTCACATTGTGTAAAATAGTTAAGACTAAAGTGTTTGTTTATATGCAAAGTGAGGTGAAGTCCAATTGGTTTTGACCTTTTGGATTACAAACCCCCAAGCTTAGACCGTTAAAGCACAACATATAAAGACTTCTCCAATTGAATCTGCTAAAATCCAACGCGTAATAAAGGAACATCTGAATAGAATAAATAAAATCCAGGAGATCAAGATATTCCCCTATTCTCCAACACTACTTTATTGTTATATGTTTTTCGTTAGTATTTTTTTTTATTTTCAATTTAAGATACATTTGAATTTATTTCCTATATGATGTCTTCTATAATTTTTTTGTTAACATAAATGATTCATTTTTTCATAGCATATTCTATAATATTTTAAATATATAATACAGCCACTTATCATGAATAGCTGTATTCCATTAATAACATCGGTCCAACACTCACCATATCATGAAAATTTTGAAATGGCATTCCACTATACTATCAATCACTCCTTTTATACTGCATATTATGTTGTTTAAAGAAGACTATACGAAAACTTAAAATGACACTGATGGAATATATTTATCAAATTTTTGTGCTTGAATAATTAGATTCTAGAGATATATAGTACTTACACTCGGCATCTGTTTTGATCCAGTGCTCATTGTTCCCAGTCGAACCACTGCAACATAAGTCATCTTGCGGTGGATTCCAGTTGATCTCACAGTGTTCATCAAAGCACTCACGAGGAAGATTTTTAATCTTACCTTTGGGGGATTTAGCAACACTTTTTGCATTTATGGTGTCTTCAGGATAGACTTTTCTGTGAAACTTGCGTAGAACCTGCATACCCAGATGAATAACCGAATAACTTATTATGATTGTTTCGTGTGTGTTCAAGATGAAATATTGAAATTGTGGTTTGATTTTGAGAGCTAGACCTATTCAAGAAGATGGGTTTCTTTGCATACCTAATGATATTTGGCACATTAACTTTTTAACATAGTTATTTACTTTTTAACACAGTTACATTTTGTGGAAAGCCCTACTAGAATCCCTTCATTTAATGGTCTGTAAGGATGCTTTACAATTTTTAAATGTTAATATGGTGATTTTCTTTTTATTCTCCTCTATCTGAAGTGTTTTACTTTATTCTTGATGATAACAAGCTCCCATTAAATTCATGTCTGTCTTATTGATGATTCTTATATTTCCGTATTACTTTTTTCGTTATATTTGATAGGGAAATGTCAGTGATTAATATGTCAGCAGTAGGGATCA
>Ga0315914_1010807_pt1 | contig 11209 bp, 5 predicted proteins | sample MpolenodulesMG_FD_203920 | JGI IMG/M metagenome (GOLD analysis project Ga0315914, IMG submission 203920) | Medicago polymorpha root nodule microbial communities from Los Angeles, California, United States - elongated nodules | ecosystem: Host-associated > Plants > Roots > Nodule | place: USA... | reverse complement strand
ATATATATATATATATATATATATATATATATATATTTAGGGATAAAAACCTATTATATATAGTCCTTAAGGAGTGTCCTTTAGGACACTCGTTAACATTTTATTTTTTTATTATAAGAGACTACAACTTGCAAATGCACCATTATAGACAAATGACTTTGTCCCCGTGAGTTTAGCTCAGTTGGTTGGGACAATGCATAAAACATGCAAGTTCAAACCCCGACAACTACCAGAAACGACAAATGACTTTCGCAACTATGTTAGCACCTCACCCGTTAACGATCATTTTCACCGTGCCAAAATATATTATTGATAAAAGAAGAAAACAGAGGGAGAACATAAACTTAAAAAATCTTCCTAAATGAAGTGTAGCAAATAATTCCACCAATGAAAACTTGGAATAGTAACATCAAAACTCATCAATTTATCTGCACACATGAGATATCCTAAAATTCATGTTCGAGAGAAGATGGTTAAAGTTGGGATCAATCTAATTTAGATCAACTAAACAAAAGACCGTTTAAATCATTATCAACTAAATTAAGATCGATTGAGTTAAATAGAATTATTCTATTGGGATTGGGATTGGGATTGGAATAGATAGATGCAAAGTAGTAGCTAAACCAAAGTTTAGTCACTCACTTTAAGCAAGAGCTTATTTCTTAACTTCGTGGGGGTGGAGTTCAAATGTTTTTGGAGATGATTATAAAATGAATATTGATGTCATTTTAATTTAAAATAACAATACCCCTCTTTCCATGCTTTTTTATAAGGAAAAAAAAAAGCTAGGTATAAGTGCTTTTCTAAATTTTCTTTTTGATTAACCAATTATGTTTCTTCAATAAAATATTGATTTCTACTTTTTGTCCTAGACCAATAGAAATGGCTCTAACTAATAAAGTGAATTATTTGGCGAGCAGATTATCTTAGAATTTAGCAACCACAACAATACAAGCACTTTAGAGTCATCACTTTTGTTAAATGCCAAAATAATATTAATGCGTTAAAAAAAATTGCATTAGCTTTTTATTTCTATATAGCACACCTCATCATAATATATGGGTGCCCTTGCTGTAATTGCCATTACTGTTAATATAAACTAAATTCCCCTAAAAAAATTAAACTAAATTAAATGCGATAAATATTCAACTAAATAGTAAGTAATTTATTTGCATTCACCGTGTTTAATCTGTTTTTTGACAAACTGTGTTTAGTACATTAAGAATCCGTTTGTTATAATTTTTTAAGAAAAAAAATCACATTTTAAAACAAAATAACCACTCTTAAGAGTATTGCATGTGTTTGTTACAATTTTTTAAAAAAATTATAATCTAAAAAAAAATATTAAAACTGCTGCAAATAAGAAGTTGCAGCTTCTCAAAAAATAGATTTTTGTTAAAGGAGTGGGAAAATTAAATGTCAAAAGATTGAACTAGTTTTGTAACAAAAAATCTCTTTTATCTAGATGTATCCAAATTCCAAACAAACTAAATTATTTGTTTAAATAAAATGAATTTTACTGCGATAAACAAACGCAAAATAAATTCTGATTTTTTATAAAATCTCTAAAACATAATCTCTAAATTATTCAATATTATAATCACTTTTATTTTAATGTATAACAAACGGGTCCTTATACTCAATCACTCGGTCTCATTATTTCTAGAGCTTTGCTATTTATCTTGATTCATATTGTTTCGACCGATAACAAAAAGCAATTATCCAATCAAGTTTCTTTCTCGCCGGAAATTAAAGGAGGTTGTGGGTATAATATAGGAAAGATATTGAGCAAATGGTCGTTCATGAAACTATCGCGGGGTGATCTTTCACACTACATAGCAATATCCTTCATTATATAAAGGAAATTGTTATGTATCGCGACCGATTGTTTCACGAGATAGCAAGCGCTCTGAATTTTCCTTAAATTATGCACCACCACCCTCTTGATTTGTGGTCGGGAAACAATTCTATTGGACAATTAATTTTTGCTGGTGTTCGGGACAAAAAATTTCTAGATAAATGGCATTGCTTTGCTCTTTTATAAAACATATTTTGAGTTTTGTTTGTTCATGAAATGAGAAGAAATCAGAAAATTGTTGTAGACACATTTGATAGGGCTGAAAAACACATGTAAAAGACGAAAAGCCCCCTCGGCAGTTAACTGCCGAGGAATGAAGAAACCGGCTGCAGTTAACTACCGAGGAAAACCTCGGCAGTTAACTGTCGATGCGTTTCTGCTACAAATCTGGCAGAAGCTCTCTCATCTATTATTACTCTCATTTTACCAAAATTTTCCAAATCTCTTTCAACGTCTCTCTAAAAAACCAACAAAATCCTACCAAATTTATTCAACAAAATTCTACCAAATTTATTCAACAAAATCACAAGTAAGTCATCATAAAACTATTAACTTACATTCTAGTTGTTATAAATGTTTTTTTTTTAGTTTTTAGTAGATTTAAATTAGTTTAGTTTTTGAGTAGATTTGAATTAGTTTAGTTTAGTTTTTGAGTAGATTTACATGTTATAATTCATTTTTAGAGTAGATGTTAGTTTATTAATGTAGTTAAAATGTTTGCATGATGTTTATGTTATAATTTTAGGGTTATTCTTTGTTTTGGTGTTTTATATTTATTTTTTTATTTTAGTTTTTAAGTAGATTTACATGTAAGAAGATTATATATAAGTTGAATAATTTTGTTATATTTTACATTATTTTTATGTTTTTTTAGGTAAAACATTTTAGGGTTATTTTTATTATTTTTATGTTAAAATTTTTAGGTAAAACATTTTAGGGTTATTTGTTTATTTTTAGGGTTTATGTATAATTTACACTCTAAGTGTTTGATGAAATGTTTGAATGAGTTTTTCATTGATTGTTTTCAATTTCTTATTGTGTAGATTTGAAACAATGGTCGGGTGGATCGACGTTCATGCACAATTCAACGGCGGAGAACCTCAGAGGTTGAAGGTTCGGTGCCTTGGTGTAAAGTTAAGAGGTCTCAAGGATCAACTTAACGAATTCAACCAAGGAGTCAACCCCAGAGACACAAGGAGGGTGGAATACGTTCGGTATAAACGTCCAACGCTCGACAAGGGGAGAGTATCATTCACTTGGGAGGAATTAACGAACGACGAAAACGTGAAGAGCATGTTTTTGAAGCACAACATGTTCCAGTGGATAGATATGCAGGTAACGTTGCTGAGGTCAACTGAAGATATTATCAAGTGCCTGATTCCGCCAGAAGATCGTGATTAGGTAGGGAATGCACCTTCCAACTACAACAATTATCTTCCTCTGGATGAGGTAATTCAAACTGTTAAGCGGCAGCACTCATCATTCGACCAACATTTCTATTGTTCCTTTCAAAAGATTAATTTCTTGTTAGTTTGGTTTAGATGAAGGTATTGAAGTGTCAAGGACTAGACCTCATTCTTTTGACACTTGAATACCGTCATTTAAACCAAGACTAACAAGAATTTAATCTTTTGAATGGAACAGTAGAAATGTTGGACGAATGCTGGAGTGCTGCTGCTTAGCAAGTTTGAATTTACCCCATTTAGTGGTAAGATAATTGTTGTAGTTGGAAGGAATATTTCCAAATGTAATGTAATGTAATGAATTTACCACTTTTCGAATTTATTTATTCATTACACAACTTTTAATCGAATTCACGTTGGACTTAATTAGTGTTTATTTGAATACGCAATTTTTAATCGAAATTATTCAATACGTGATTTTTAATCGAAATTATTCAAAACACGATTTTATTTAAAGTACCATAATGTCAAGCAAAATGCGCGCGACACAAAAAGAAAACAAAAAAAATCCAAAACAATTAGGCATTAGAAGGCATTACATTCATTCTTCCTCATCACACAAGTCAATCGGGTTACCCGCTACGGTCCCTGGGGCACCTTCTTTTGGTCGAGGACCAAAATAGCATGTCCTCCCGCTCCTCCTCAACCTCGACTGATTGTACACCGACAACTTCGAACCCTTCTTTTTTTCGGAACCATCACATATAATTTCGTGTCATGTCATAGGCGATTTTTCTTTCTTCTTGTCATCACCCTGAACGTTACCCTGGTTCTAATTCTAAGACATATCTACATAAAAAAAAATTGGCGATCAAAACCTAAACTAAACAACAATGCCATAAAATCATAAAATCAAAATCTAAACATAAACCTAAACTATCATCAAAACCTACACCTAAACCTAAACAATTCTGACAATTCTACAACAATTCATCAAAACCTAAACCTAACGATTCTAACAATTTTAACAATTCTACAACAAATCATCAAAACAATAAAACCTAAACATAAATCTAACATATCATAAAATCATAAAATCAATAAAACCTATATAATCGAAATTTAAAAAAAAAAAAAAAAACAAACAATTCAACCACGGAACAACATTGCAATAGGATTCAAAAAACTTACTTGTTTTTGTGATTGAAATTGGCTTGGAATGGCTTGAAATGGTTGAAAATCGCACCTAAGAGAACCAAAAATGTAACAATGGAGTTTTGGAAACTCTTATGTTTGGTCTGTTTTTATAACAGAACTTCGGCAGTTAACTGCCGAGGTTTTCCTCGATAGTTAACTGCAACCGGTTTCAATCCAATTCGACAGTTAACTACCGAGGGGCATTTGAGTAATTTACTCGTGTTTTTCAGCCCTATCAAATGTGTCAACAACAATTTTCTTATATGTAGGAGGTCCATGATCTTTCTCCAAATCATGATCTATTGCGGTAAAACAATGATACATTTACGAGTAATTTACAATATCGGTCGTTTATTTGAGATCGAATGATACTGATCATACAATACCAAAAATAGTTCAAAACGATCTCAACCGTTATTTAAATTTCGGACGGTAGAGAAAAAAAATTGCGTGACACAATTACTTCATCAAATTCTGTTTCACCACTAAAAGTGTGACAAGTATAGCTCATGTAAAAAAAATTAAAGGTTGTTTTTTTTAGGGGTTTTAAAGGTAGATGTTGATGTGTATCTTACGGTTATATAAACACACATAACTAATCACGTTAAATGTTTTGTTATCATGTCAAATATATTAACTTGATCTTGCTTTTTAAAGTGGATCCTGCCTTCTCTTTTTTGGTTTTATCACAGCTAAACAATTAAACATAGTACCAGTTGAAACTTTTCTTTTTCTTTTCGCCAACTAGAACTAAGCAGTCCTTCCCAGCAACTGATCTTATAGCTGGATTATGGATACGCTTATTAATATTTTATTGTATCACTACTAATGACGGAACAAATGAAAGGATATTATAAAAATTAAGTAGATAGATCATATACACCAATTGTAAATCTTAAAAGAGACAAGTTGCTCACTGTCAGTTATAAGATACATTTGAATATTTGATGATCGGAATAGGAGAAACACTTTTCATATTCTGTATATATAATCCCGTTTTTTTATATAGGCTGGTCGAATAAATATCTAGAGGTTTAAAGCAAAATTTGAATTGCAGCCCTTTGGCCTTTACCAATTAGCAACAAAATTAGAGGTCTTTTACTTGTCTAATTAGCTTTTACAATATTAACAAGATTTTTTCTAATTACATCCGATGTATTATTTTGGTTACACTCCAAATTGACAAATATACTTAAGTAATTTTAAAATTTTCAATCATTACGACTACACAGAGAAGGATCCAGGATTATGGCTTTGGTGTGGCTAAAATAATAGTGTCAAAAAATTTGTCCAATGAAATAAAAAATTATGTATTATTATTTCACCTAAAATAACAATTTTAATAATTTTATTTAGGCTAATTTTATTAGTCCAGTTCCATTTGTAACCCTAACACTTGCTAATAATTTGATCAAAATGAATCATAAACGTACTATAACATTTTATTCTTATAGAATTCCTTCATATGTTTAATATTTTATTCTTATAGATATCCTTCATATGTAAAAAAAAGAAAAAAAATTAGTGTGGTTATAGCCACGCCAAGTCATATATTAGATCTGCCAATGCGACTACGTATAAAAAAGATTGAAATATCATATAAAGGTAAATGGAAAAAACTAAGAAACTTCTTGCACATATAAAAATTTGAAAATATGTGTTTAGGGTTTATATTTATGCGCACAAAGTTTTTAAACAAATCAAGAAATTTATTAACAACACATTTCAAAACATAAGATGTGTCCTTGACTTGAAAATGAAACAGCACATTTCATAACCAAGAGTAAAATGTTTCACTACACTACTTACCATAACCAAATAAAAAAATTTACACTTGAGAAACTTTGTGCACATATAAAAATTTGAAAATATTTTGATGCGATTTTTTTTGAAGATATCTCTGATTCCGTATATAACACATGACAATATCTCTTTCATGATAAATTCTCTCTTAATTGTAAAAATTTCTTTGTAAAGTTTTAATAATTAGAGGGACTTTCATTCTCAACATTAAAATGTTATTAGTTCTCAGTGGTCTACTAAACATCAACTTGTCCATTAATCGACCGTCAATTGGTCTCGTGAATGAGACTATATTAACCTGAACAATTTTAGCCAACCCCATTATTATAAATTATTGCAACATAATGCATATATTATATAGTCTTAAGTGGACAAGAGACACAATGATAAGGACGTCTCTGAGTTAGTGGAGACTTTACAATGTCTATATAAGCTGCGTCTTTGGTTCAACATTATTTGCAAGCTGATCAAACTCCATCTATCTATTTATCTATCAAACCTGTTGTCTAATTCTCATTATACATGCATGCACGTATCTAGCTATATATCACTATCAAACTCAACATTTTTCTCTTTCTCTGATCTGGTGTTTTCTGTTTGATCAGCCGGATATATATATATATATATATATATATATTAATTCAATCCAATTGTGTTATATAACTAATTAAGGATTATGGGAAAAACAGTAGCTCAGAAGTCTCTAGAGGATCTCAATGCTCAAAAGAAACCTGAATCAAACAAGTTTGCTTTCGCCTGTGCTATATTGGCTTCCATGACTTCCATTTTACTTGGTTATGGTAAGTAGTGACTACATAATGTATATATTTACCTCTATACATACTGATACATAACAAGATAAATTACAATTTTCATTGCCTAAGTTTATTCTTATAATTCTTCGAAACCCAATATCCTAGATTAATTTCTTCATATATTACTATTATTTTATATTAGCTAAATGTATATTTGAATTGAAGGTGAGTTTAACAACATTAATTTCGGTAAAAAGTAAAAAGTACACATTAAAAGTTGAAACATGGATGAGCATGCATGAAAATGTATGGACAATACATTAACTAACTATATGTATGTTATGCAGATATTGGGGTGATGAGTGGAGCAGTGATATACATAAAAAGAGACCTCAAACTATCTGATGTCCAAATCGAAATCCTAGTAGGCATCATAAACCTTTTCTCCTTAATAGGTTCCTGCCTCGCAGGCCGAACCTCCGACTGGATTGGTCGACGTTACACCATCGTCCTTGCCGGCTCCATCTTCTTCGCAGGCGCACTCCTCATGGGATTCTCACCCAACTTTGCCTTTCTCATGTTTGCCCGTTTCATTGCTGGTATCGGCATAGGCTACGCACTCATGATCGCCCCCGTCTACACCGCCGAAGTCTCCCCTGCTTCCTCTCGCGGCTTCCTCACCTCCTTTCCCGAGGTACTCCCTCCTATCCTTATTATAAGAAACAATTCACTTGTTCATTGAATAACTAATAAGTGTGTGTTATATTATATCTATCAGGTATTCATTAATGGAGGGATATTACTTGGATACATTTCAAACTATGGATTTTCTAAGCTTTCACTTAGATTAGGATGGAGAGTGATGCTCGGAATAGGAGCAATTCCTTCAGTAGTCTTGGCCGTTGGAGTATTAGCCATGCCTGAGTCGCCTCGTTGGCTTGTTATGAAAGGAAGACTCGGTGACGCTATAAAAGTACTCAACAAAACCTCTGACTCAGAACAAGAGGCTCAGCTTCGACTTAGTGAAATCAAAGCCGCGGCTGGAATTCCCGAAAACTGTAACGCCGACGTCTTTTCAGTAAAGAAAACCAACGAAAGAGAGGGTACTACTGTATGGAAAGAGTTGTTTATTTATCCTACACCCTCAGTGCGTCACATTGTTATTGCTGCTCTTGGTATTCACTTTTTTCAACAGGCTTCGGGTATAGACGCTGTCGTTTTGTATAGTCCTACCATTTTTCGTAAAGCTGGGTTAGAATCTGATACGGAACAGTTACTTGCAACTGTTGCCGTGGGATTGGCGAAAACCGTTTTCATCTTGGTAGCTACTTTTTTGTTGGACCGGGTCGGGCGAAGACCGTTATTGTTATCTAGTGTTGGTGGAATGGTGATTTCGTTGTTAACTCTAGCGATGAGTTTAACGGTTGTTGATCATTCGCACGTGAGACAAATGTGGGCCGTTGGATTGAGTCTTGCATCTGTTTTGTCTTACGTGGCAACTTTTTCAATTGGTGCGGGTCCCATTACTTGGGTTTATAGTTCTGAGATTTTTCCGTTGAGGCTACGCGCTCAGGGTGCGTCTGCGGGGGTGGTGGTGAATAGGGTGACAAGTGGGATAATTTCAATGACGTTTTTGTCCTTGTCTGATAAGATAAGTATTGGAGGGGCTTTCTTTCTGTTTGGTGGAATTGCAGCTTGTGGATGGATCTTTTTCTATACATTGCTTCCTGAAACACAGGGTAAGACCCTCGAAGAAATGGAAGGGTCTTTTGGGAAATTCAGAGGGAAGTCAAATAATAAGGGTGCCAACAATAATAATGGGGAGATCCAATTTGCCAATTAGGGGCCAAAAATAAATAATTATGCTTAATTGATAATACCTGAGGTTGAGTTGAGGGAATGTAGTAGTAGTAGTAGTAGGGTTTATTTGCATGTCTTTGTATTTGTATTATTATTAAGGTACTACTATTTATTTAAGTGTGATAATTTATGTTTTGAATGCAACTGTGACAATTTATTGGATTACTCTGTCTTGTTAAAACACTGTTAATGTGAATGATTTTTATTTTTTTTTACAAAAACAAAACGATATTCATTCGTTCAAATCGATAGGAACATCAGATACAAACATCGCTAAAAACGTAAAGGGTGAATCTGCGAACAACCTCACAACACTCAGGTTAATAACATACAACGGCAAAATGCCTACAAATAATATGATAAAACCTAAGTCACCGAAATACACATGCTTCCGGATCTACAACGTTGATGCCCGAATCATTGGTTGAATTTGTAATCGACTGATGTCGATCTTTCAATAAGAACTAAACGAACCCCGCGACAAAACGCGAAATCAAACGCCACACAAGACGACGAACAACACAACGCCGCACTTAGATGACGAAATTACAAAAAACACAAAAGAAAAAACTTGATATATGTGAAAACCACTTATTTAGATTGAAAGAAAATGGGAAGAAAGATATAGATGGGTGATTCTAGGTCAAAAAATGACCTAAAACCACATATCTTCGATGAACGAATGAGAAAGAAAGTTTAGGAGAAGTTGGAGTTTCTCTCGATAGAAAACTAGGGCCGGCTATGTGAATGATTGTTTATAAAGCTTTGTCTAATATGCGCAAACAAATTAGTAGGTTTGTACCGTTCATAAATTTATTTTTTATTATATTAATTTTTTTGTGGTGGTCGGGGTTTGAACCCCGAACCTTGGATATATTATGCATCGTCCCTACCAATTGAGTTAAGCTCACGATAACTTCATTATATTAAATTTAATTTAATGGTAAGATTTATTAATTTAATATTAAAAATAATTGTGTATGATGCAAGACATACATCCTTTATGTACCATAGACTTGGTCTATTTATAATGTCTCTAATCATAGTAATCACAGTGTAACGTTCCTTTTGTAGTGATATTTGAACAACTATTTGAGACAACTTTTGTGACAATTTTATGTTTTATTTTTTTTTATTAGTCAAAAACAATATAAAGGAAAAAAAGAAAGAGATAGAGAATAAAAACATAACATAATATGAGAGATAATTGTTAAAAAATGATTGTAAAAATATTTTGCTTTTGACAAAAAAAAAATTACAGTTTATTGCTTTATAGTTTACGTTTTAACACACTTGTCTCTTGCGTCAAAAAACAAAATAACTCGACTTGTCTCTTTATCATAAACTACACTACTCTTTAAACTATGAGAGAATCAATTTTGTGCTTTGGTGGAGTACCTCACTGTAGTGTTTTATTTTTAAAATAAATAAATAATCGTGAGGGCTTGAGAATAAGATATGTGACATAAGGGATCATTATGCATACTCATTCCATCTCAATTTAAAAGCCATTCTTCCAAAATTTGTCTGTTCCAAATTATATATGTTGTCTTACAACACATTATTACTTTTTTTTCTTTCCTTAAATCTCTTTATTAATTACTATATCATTTTCCAATTCTTTTGATTTATCCTTCCCAGAATATTTTTGTAAAGTGATACATGATTTATTTTCTAACATACAATATTAATTATAAGCAAATTTGACTTTTTAGGTTCATTCAATTAATGATGTTTGAGATCACAATATAAACCACATACATCATTAATTGAATGAACTTAAAAAGTTAAATTTGCTTATAATTAACAACCGAGGGAGTACATTCTTTAATTTGTATTGAAATTGTTAAAATGACATAATTTAGGACATATGGAATACATAGTACTAACTTCGTCTTTAACCCTACTCATTTGGTATTTTCAAGTACATTCATTAATTCTTTACCAACATACCCCTATTTATTTTATATCTTTTTCTTCAATCAACATTAAATACTATGTTGAAAACATGGTGGATTCTAGGGTGAGGGTCCAATTAGGTCCCTCACTGGTGAACCACGAGAAAAACACCAAGAGATTAAATAAGTGGTTCAGATTTATTTAAATTAAAAGAGTGAACATGTAGAGCTGCTCACATTCAATCATATCCTGCAATGGTTTCACCCGTTGTTAACCGTAATTAATTGTTACGAACCGAACCGAATCAAACCAAACCATTACAAATCAATTAATTCCTTTTCACATAAAAATCTGAACCCTTTTTCTAAACCCTAATTCCATTTCAAATTCAATCAAATTCACCATCCCAAACATAATCATACGTGATTATTGAA
>Ga0315914_1010805_pt1 | contig 11210 bp, 4 predicted proteins | sample MpolenodulesMG_FD_203920 | JGI IMG/M metagenome (GOLD analysis project Ga0315914, IMG submission 203920) | Medicago polymorpha root nodule microbial communities from Los Angeles, California, United States - elongated nodules | ecosystem: Host-associated > Plants > Roots > Nodule | place: USA... | reverse complement strand
GAGACAAGAGTATTCCGGAGACTTGAATATATATAGTCATATTTGTAAGGATAAGTACTCTGTTGTTTTATGTTATTAACGTGAATGTTGTGAGTTTGTTGATAGATTCATCTTTGTTGCATTTAGCGATTTTGAATTCGTATTATATCAATGTACTTTATCAATTTAAATGAATGAGTATCGTTTATTTTTATAAAAAAAATCTATTTTTACATTGACACTGTTATATCCAACCATTAAATTAAACTCAGATATCAATATATTTTCGAGAATTTTCTAAAGGGTTTTTGGTGGAAAAATCACAACCATTAGATTAGACTACATAATACCCCATCAAACGACCCTCATTTCCCACCAATTTCATTTCCTCTTCAACTCAATTCGCCAATCGCCACCTTACCCTTATCTTCTTCCGATGGCCACCGTCCTCCGAACTCCCACATTCCGGCCATCTCCAACCCTTCTCACCACCGCCGCCACCTCTTCTAATCACTCCAGAACCTCACGCGTTTCCGTCGCATCCTCCAGAAGAAGACCTTCACCACTTAAATCCCACCGGTTCCGTTCAATTCCCACCCCCCGGTTCGTCAAGTTAGTACCTTTTGCTTTTGACGGAGATACCGAGGCACCGCAAGTTCAAGATTCACCTGAGGTTCAGGTTCTGGTATGTCTTCTAATGTATTTTTGTTTTGTGAATACTTAATTTGTTCACTACTTAGTTGAATTTTACTTTTAGATTGTAAATTGCTGTTCAAAGTTTGTGTTTTTCGTGTGCATAGTCGTTAATTAGATCGAATTTCAAAGTTGTATTTGTTTCTGCTACAGAATCAACTATTAGGTTAAGCTTTGGTTCTGTTTTCAGTAGTTTTGTATTTGTTTGGATCGTTTGTTTTCAGTTTAATTGCAAATTACAAAAGTGTCCCTTGTTTTTAGACATAGTTTTAAATTGTGTTTAATTTGCGAACTTTGATATTGGGACAAATAGTAGGGAAATGCAGCTGATGCAGCCGCAGTTGCAGTTGTGATACTGTTGCAGGGGGCTCTAAAACCTTTATATACAGCCACGATTGCAGTTGCAGACTGCAGTTTAAAACCATGGTTTTCAACTTGTTTTCGGTATTTTTTGCTATTCTTTGTACAAAACTTCGAGAACAAGAAACAAACTGGATACTAGAAAAGGTTTTGGTAATTAAAACAGACAACGGGAAACAAAAAAATTAAAATCAAAGGGGGAATTTGTTGTTTCTGGTCATTTGCTCTCTCTTTCTTTATATATTGGTTTGTCTTTTTCGTATTGTTGTTTTTATTGCATTGGCTATCTTGTAGTGTAAGGTGTCTGAGAGCAATGCATGGTTTAAATTTTGAATTGGGTGTAGAAGTGATTTGAGGGTAGAATCTAGGTAGGTTACTACTCCCTCAATTTTATTTTTCTTTTGATGTTTTAGAACTTCAACTATATTCCAAAATATTTGATGTTTTAGTATATTTACTATTTTTTCCCAAGTTTACCCTTGTTGAAAAACACACCATAAAACTATTAAAGGAGTTGTGACCTTTAGCTCATCACAAGTGAGTTTAATCATAAATATGGATATTTTAGTCCAATACATACCAATATTTCTATACTTTAATTACTCCTTAAGACTTGTGCCAAGAGCTAAAACATCAAAAGATAAAAAACGGTGGGAGTAACTGTTAGCAAAGAGTAGAGAAGGGTCTGGCGGAGAAAGAGTTAACATAAAAATGACTTCTTTTTCTGGTGTAACTGTCCTGTAAAGAAGACAATTTGGCTTTTATAGTGCAAGCTAAGATCTTTCAGACTCCATGACCTTCCAACGTAGTGCACGCTTGTTTGAGCTTGATTTTTGGAGAAATAATTTTTGTTTTTGAACTGAAACTTGTTGTCTAATCATTAAGATTTTGATTGAATATTATGACAAAACTTGTTGTCTCCATTTAATGGGAAAAGGCTTTGATGGTTGTTGTTTTCTTTGTTGTAATTGTTTTTCTAAAGTCCTCTCGAGAAGCTGACAAAAAGAAAGTCATGATTATTTCCTGTAATAAGCTAATCCAAAGATGTATCCAATCTCCTAGAAATTCCAAATTGGAATTATAGAACTACAAAGTTTTAGGTACAACCTAAAAGAAACCAAGTACAAGGGAACAACTCTTGAATCGTAATCCTTAGCACTTATTAGTACCAACGCTAGCCCATTAGCATCATGAGTCCTTGGGGGCTTACAAGTACTAGATAACTATAACAATTAATTAACATGATACTAAGCTAAAGTATTGCCCATAAACAGAAACCACAAATATAAATTACAAGATTTTGGAAATATAAATATTCCACAAATAGTTATATTCATTTTCACCTCCACTATATCTGCTACTCTCCCTCCATAAGTTTACCTGAACTCTCTGTTAACAACCTTGAAAGAAAGTATACAATGATGTTTGGTATTATTTTATCTTTATATAATTTAATTGATTTCCATCTCTCTCAATATCTTCCATTTTTTTGCCAAAAATATTGTGTTTGTATATTATTCGCTTCTTTAGCATATGCAGTACTATCGCTATCATCGTATCTCTTGTTCTTCCTAATTTAGAGACATTTTAAATTGCATGAAGCCTTAGTTAAAGCTTATTTGTGACCGTTACATTTTATATCTTCCGGCATTGGAATTTTGAGTAACTTAAACAAAGGAAATAGTTGGGTCAATAATTTGAAGTTTTTATTATTACTATTATTATTGTTGTTGTTGTCATTATTATTAGTATTGTTTTGTTGTTGGTGTTGTTATTTGTGTTATTATTATTATGATTTATGATTTTTTTTTGTGGAAATTGAAGTTTTGTCATAGTTCCTTGTTTGTGTTAATTTGCTGGTACACCAATTCAACAGGATTCTACAGATGGTGCTGCTGATGTGGAGGAGAGTACAGGTGATGATGAGGTCAGCGATGCTGGTGAAATACCTGCTTCACCTCTGATAGTATTACTTCAGTCATACAAAGAAGCATTAGCTAATAACGATGCAGTCAAAGTCGCTGAGTTGCAATCATCATTAAAATCCATTGATGATGAGATAGTAGGTCTTGAAGGGAAAATAGCTTCCTTATCCGAAGAGTTATCAATAGAAAAAGATCGAAAACTAAGGATCGGTGCAGACTTTGACAATTATCGAAAGAGAACCGATAGAGATCGCCTTTCACTGGTCACAAATGCTCAGGGGGAAGTTGTGGAGAGTTTGTTGCCTGTATTGGATAATTTTGAGAGAGCTAAAGCTCAGATCAAGGTGGAGACAGAGGGAGAGGAGAAAATAAACAACAGCTATCAAAGCATATATAAGCAGTTCATTGAAATTCTAAACTCACTTGGAGTTGAGCCAGTGGATACGGTTGGAAATCCCTTTGATCCAATGGTAAGTTAATCAACAATTTCAATTTATAGTTGAGTTCAAATATATCCTTCTTTCTTTCTATATAGAGAAAATCTTATTATCATGCAGGTGATAATGATTTTTCCGTAATGAAGCTGATAATTTTCTTTTTTTGCAAATGGCAGTAGTGCACTTAACCTTTTATATTTACATTGTCTTAGTACCTGTCTTTCAATATTGTTGGCGGTCAATGTTTTTGGTGGATTGTTTGTAGACACTTTACAGTTACACTAATGTTCTCTTTGCCTTATGAAGTATAATTTTTGTCATCTTTGAATTATTGCAATATGTTTTCCCATTCTTTGAAAACTCTCTGAACTTTGTTTTAATATTTTGACCGACCTCTTTCGTTGTTTATATTTTTGGCATAATGCTGTCATCTATGATTTATGCAGGGGCGCAAACCAGTTGGCTCGAAATTCAATCGTGTACTTGCTGAACTTTTTCAAACACTATATCAAGTTTCTTCAGGTTTCCTGAAGACCTGGAAACACTTTTAACTCTTAGCAATTCTCGATTGTTTCGAGCCAACTTGGTGAGTTTAAGAATGTGTCGCAAAGTCGAGAAAAAGTAGGCTTTGTAGCAATGTCTCACAAATGTGTATAAGAATATGAATACATGTTCTTAGTTAAAGAATTATTTTCAGTTGGATGCTTGTAAGATGATATGACTCACAGTTTTGCCTCAGCTACTGCCTCAAATGAAACATTTGGTGCTTGGTCTTTTTTTCATCAATATTTTTACACGTTTCTTAATATATATGAGATTGATAATCTTGATCATTTTTTCTGATAACTATGTTTTCACTTTACTTGTAAAAGCTACATGAAGCAATTATGCGTGAGGATTCTGATGAATTTGAAGATGGCATCATACTTCAAGAATTCAGAAAGGGTTTTAAACTTGGTGACCGCCTCTTACGTCCATCAATGGTGAAGGTATCAGCTGGTCCAGGACCTGCAAAGCCGGAACAAGAAGTACCACAGGAAGAAGAAGTCACCAATGAAACTTCCCAGGACAGTAAAGATAATGATGGCAACACAGAAACAGAGTCTGCTTGAAAGGACAAAACTTTGCCTGGATTCACAGTTTTGTACAAGTATATCTATCAGTTTAATCTCCAGGAACGTAGTTATGGGTGTTACAGTTGCTCAAGAAATATTCCTGCCAAGTTTCCTTTTAAGGGGAATTAGTATTATGAGATTTTGAATTATGATTTCAGATTTTTATGCCCTTGCATTTCTTTGGTAGAGATGACTAAATTTTCTCAGGTACCGTGTTTCTGAAAGGACCCCGAGTGAGTTGCAATTGATCTAGTGTTTGGCACCTGGAGTTAGGAGAATCAGTGTGTACTTTTAAATTAAGATATTACTATATTATAATCTCATAATTTCTTCATCACAGCAAACAGTATGTATTCTTTGGTTAAGCTAGAAGCAATTCTACTTGATGTACTCCAACGGATTTTTTCGATAATTTCTGAAAGTTTTATTCCACAGCTTAACATTAACACTCGGGCCACGGCATTATTGATTTTGTTTATTTTGTTTTTCTTGGGGGTGGAGTGCATGTATTATGGGGTCAATATAAATTATTTTCAACAAGTTTTTATAACAGAAGAAAATGCATTCACCAATAAAAATAAGAAGTTTACAGGACTTCAAAGTTTCTTCTTGCAAACAAATGATCTTATATCGTCATTCATAATACATTTCACATGGTCCAAGTCTCTAGTCTCTCAACCTCTTTTGAAACATAAATTTTAGGCTTAATTGCGTAAATGGTCCTTTGATTAATTTTCAGTTTACATTTTGGTCCCATAAATTATAAAATCAACATTTTGGTCCCTTTGGTTTTGCTCCGTCAGTCAAAAAAAGTCCCAAGCTGTTAACTTTAACCCCAAATGTCTATGGTGAACCAACCTTAAGAGTGGTCCACGGTAAATCATATTAATTATTTTAATTTAAACTGTTTGATCTTTTTTTAAATGAGGACCATTAGATTACACATGTCTGTTTTATCATACCGTGAATCAACAACAACTAATTAACTTTTCTTTTCTTCATCTTCGTCCCTCCAACTTTTCCTGATCTTCATCATCATATATTCTCTATTATCACAGCAACCCACAAAGGAAAAAAACAAACAGAAACTAATTAAATTCCTATATCTTATTCATCACAAATTTGCATAAAACATTGTCTACATCGTTTTCTTTCTTTGAGCTTTTTTGATTCATATATTAGTGTCAAATTAAATTAATGCTTCTATGAGATCCATTTCAAAAACTCAACCTCACCACAATTAGGGATGTTCATGGTTCTAAATTGCATTGGAACTGAACCACATTAATGGTTTTAGTTCAGTTTTTAAAACCACTTTAAAAAAACTGGTTTATTTTTAAAAAATTCAATTCAAGTTTAAAACCGGTTCAAAACCAGTTTAATATATTTGAACTATATTTTTTTAGTGCACTTTTTTTTATTCTTCAGATTTTTATATTAATTTTTAATTAAATAATTTAATATATAAATAATTTAAATGAATAATATAATAATTATAAAACAGTTTATTACAATCTCTTTTTAAAAAACAGCTTATTCAAAACAGCTTGTTTATGCCAAACAACTTATTATGATCTCTTTTTCAAAAACAGCTTATTCGAAACAACTTATTTATGAAAAACATTTTATTAGGATCTCTTTTTTAAAAAACAGCTTATTCGAAACAACTTATTTATGCAAAACAACTTATTATGATCTCTTTTTCAAAAACAGCTTATTTGAAACATCTTATTTATACAAAACAGCTTATTAGGATCTCTTTTTTCAAAAGCAGCTTATTCAAAACAGCTTATTTATACAAAACAACTTATTAGGATCTCTTTTTATAAAAAAATGGCTTATTCGAAACAGCTTATTTATGAAAAACAATTTATTAGGATCTCTTTTTCAAAAATTGCTTATTCGAAATAGTGTATATTTTTTATGGAAAAGACTTTTTGTAATTCAATGAACTTGAAGTTCAAGGATTTAAAAAGAAGTAATGTGCAAAGAAACTTAAAATGATGAAAGTAAAGTGCCTGACAAGTAAAAGAAAATTAAAGTGCAGATAAACAAAATGTGCAAGAAAATAAAAGTGCAGAAAAAAATTACTTACTAATTAAATAAAGAAAAGAAAAAATTACTTAATTAAAAAAAATGTTAGGGGGGTCAACGGCTGTCAACATTGGAACTTCATTGACTGTTGTTGTGGAGTCGCATTAAACGCACCGATCTCCTTCGTGAGCACCGTCGCAGACTGCTGTCGTCGAGCGTTGTGCTTTGGTGTTGACTAGCATTGATCTCCATCATTTTATTACCATTTTTGGTCAATAGACGAAATGACAAACATCTTCTAAAATTTACACCCACAACTGTAAGGTTTCAAGTTCAAATCCAAATGAAGGTATCCGACCTAGCAATATCGATATTGTCAATTGATATAACCTAACAATATCCGAATAAAGGATGAGTTGGACAGCCTTTATTATGATTTCCAACCTAACAATATCTGAATGAAGGTATTTTAATACTTATTTCCAACCTTTATTAGGTATATGAGTTACATATATCCTATATATTCATCATATAAAGGATGGAAATCCATATATATGTAGTGTTGATGTCGGATTTTGTGCTCGAGAATCATTTCCGTTAATATCCTAGATATGATGTGAATCTAATTAGATTATTAGTTTACCTGCTAGTAATAAAGTTGGTTTGAGTATAGGAGTTTGCTGTTGGAGCTGGCTGGCAAAGCGTTGCAGCATATGTAAACATAGGCTCCTATTACCTAATTGGGATTCCTATTGGAGTTGTGCTTGGTAATCTTCTCCATTTACAAGTTAAGGTAATTAATTTATCATTTACATGAAAAAGGTTAAGTAGCTCAAACGTGAAGAGTGAAATATTAATTAGTGATATATATTTACTAATATATTTGTTATTGCACGACATTATTATAATTTAGTAAACTATGTGGGTTCCTGACTTTGAAAATATATCTACCAAATAGAAAATATATAGGATCCTCATAATTTAAATAGAAATCAGTGCTCCCTATATCACATCTTGATTGAAGAGATATTGTTGGTTCTAAAATTCGGTCACTTTTGCAGGGTGTTAGGATAGGAATGTTGTTTGGAATTTTTGTTCAAACTATAATGCTTATGATAATCACATTTAAAACTGACTGGAACAAGCAGGTAATCAATTAAGTTACTATTGTCTTTATAACTGTGAAATTGATATTCGTTTCTAAAAATTACATATGGATGTTACAGGTTGAGATTGCTCGAAATCGTGTTAATAAATGGGCTGTTGTGGATAAAGATGAATCAAACAACACATCAATGATATCTAGCTAAAGAACATCAAGAGTGAAAAGAAAGAGATATGAGGAAGTAGAACTCACGGAAGAAATTCTATTAAAGAGAGAAAATAAAAATAAATTGTCGTCAAACTCGAAAGTTAACCGAGTGATCGGCTGAAAATTCTCAAGTGTGAGTTTTATTTTTTGTGCTTCAAATAGTTACGTCAAGGAAAGAACTTTCTCCCATGCTCGTGGGTTACTTAACTTCTTCAAACATTGTAAAGTACTCATTCTGTCCAAAAATGAGTCAACATAAGCTGATGTATTTGGTACAGATTTTGAACCAAATACATTAACCTTTGTTGACCAATTTTTACTTATATTTTGGGACGGAAGAAGTATATATTTTAGGCCGCATTTCCATTTTCGTGTGTATCTATATACATGGAACACGAACAAAACGTTGAATTGCAAAGTTCCACATGTTTTTTTAGTAGACTTGAGAAAGATCCGCTTATATCATATTTCATTGTTTTCAATTCGATTGTGGTTCATTTGACTTTAGGAGATATGAATAGATTTTGAACAAGTATTTTGGCAAGACGATATTTATCTTTCAGCCAAATTTTAAATTACCAAGACTTTTTTTCCTCCAAACTAGAGATTAGCACCAAAAAAAAAAACAGTTTACATCATTTTAACGTCTGTTTTTACAAAGAAATGATCTTATAGTTTTTGGACAGAAAATATCTTATAGTTACCACTTTTTTGGTAAAGAGTGATCTTATAGTTACCACTTTTTTAGTTAATCGTACTTAGTTTACTTTGAAATTATTTGTATCAATTAATTCAAATTAAAGCGATTTCATGATCACTTGCCGCAATGTTTGGAAACATTAAACCAGTGGTTCTGCAGCAGATTCAACAATCACGTTTTTCTCTGAAAGTGTAATTTACCTAATTACCCATGTTCACATAAAATTCTTCTTCACTTCACCCAAATTTCCATTTGCATGTTGCCCTTTCTCTCTGGAATTAACAGCGATACATAGGGGGAAAAAATAACCAAAAACCAATCAGAACCGGTTAACGAAACCGAACCATACTAAAATTAACCGAACCATTAGATTGGTTATCTAACCAAACCATTATTTTAAAGACAATTCACTAACTGAACCAAACCGTTGTTAACCACAGTTAATTGTTATGAACCGAACCAAACCATTAGAACTCAATTAATTCTTTTTCCACAAAAATTGAACCAAATCCTACGAAGGTGATATAAGCCATGGAAGCTGCCATCGCTGGCCCCGAGTATCAGAAACTAGTTGTGCTGGATTGATTTCCGTTTGTAATTCTTAGTGTTTTATTTAGTGTAACATTAATGAGTTGATAAAAAGGAAATAGACGAGTCTGTTTATGAACTATTGCTGATTAGATTGTTGAAAAAAAATTCTAATATGCTTGTAGTTGTTGATTCCGTTGAAATGGCAGTGTGTTTTTAATGCAAATTGGTTACTTCTTCAATTTGTTCTACCCTTTACTTTGTCCTTCATGACCCATCTCTATTTTCTATATAAGATGTTTGCAATTAGATATAAGTTGTATACAGGGGAGGGGAGCAAGTGCAGCTTAAATTGAATGACAGTAGATGTTTTTTTGTCGAAGTTCTTCTGTTGAAAAAACTTGCCACTGCAAAAATTGTTTTAATGTATTACTTTGGAAGGAAATTTAATTTCGATTGTTTCTGCTGTCCCCAGCTGCTGCTGAAATTAAATTCTCATCTTTTGAAATCGAAGTTTTCTTTGCAGGCAGACACCAATGATATTACAATCATCTGTAAAATGTATTTGTACTCAAACATTTTACAAACAAACCAACAAACAAACATTTATCAAAGGATTACACTTAATATAATCATAATGTTTCGAATACCCTGCAATTAAATTTAAAAAGACAAAAAAAAAACACAATTAAATTTGCAAAAGGATTAAAAAATACATTTTGGTTCAAAATTTTGGTTTTGGTTCGGTTCGGTTAATAGGTAAGCAAACGGTTAACCGAACCATAACTTTGGTTTAGTTTGATTAGTTCCAAACCTTAAATGGTTCGGTTCGGTTACAAATCATTTCAACATTTTGGTTCGGTTCAGTTAATATGGTTAACCGAACCATACCCACCCCTAGCTAGCGATACAGATCTATCTCCCTTGGTAACCTTGAGACTGTCACAAAATATTGAGATGGGAAAAGAATATTGAGAGATATGGGGAAGGAAATCGATTTGGTAGAAATTAAAGATACATATAAGAAATTGAAGGATCTATAAAATGGAGATCTTGTTTTTTTAGAGAGATGGAAGGAGCTGTGAGCTATGGAGTGGCAGCCGTGGAATGGAGTTGATTAGAAAAGAAACTGGAATGTATCTTTCGTTGATAATTGTTTTGTTAAATTTTTTGAAAATATATTAATGTTATTTTAATTGGTGCTGAAAATATATTAATTATAACTTCTTTTTTTAGGGGATTTTAAAAATAATTTTTGAAGCAATAAAAATCCATTTATTATAAGTAATAATTATTTAAAATAAAAATGAGATATTTAGTTTTAAATAAAATTAAAAGGATGCTTTAAAAAAATATAATAAAAAGGATAATTTGGTCATTTTACATTTAAAATCAATTTTGATTGAAATTATCCAAACAACATCAACTCATAAGAATCACATTTAAATAAGTTTATCCAAACATAAATTAATTCACCTCAAACTCACTTTTAACCAAAATCAATTCTCTCAAATTTAATTCTATCATAATTAATTCTCGCCACCGCCATACCAAACACACACATAGCCGTTGTTTGGAACTGCGTTCAAATGGCCACAAAAGCACGAATACATAGAAGCTTGCAATTGTAACTTCACAAAAATCACGTTTAGAGTATTTTGGGACGCGAGAAACATGATGCAAACGCCAATCCAAACACTTGAATAGTTTAAGAGTATTGTAAATCATAGAATAGAATATTCCATGAAAGAATGATTACTTTTTACTTTTATTATTGATCATACTCCCGTAACAATGATCATTTTTCCATTTAAAGAGAAAGGGGAACAATTATCTTTTTTGGGACAAGATATCGTTTTTCGCTTTGTCAAAGTACCATTTGTCAGAATTCCATATAATTATTTGTGGCATGATGCGAATTGGATGCAATGCAACTATTGGAATAAGAATAACAACCACTTGTGTTGCATCATGGGAATTTATGCAAGATCTCTTTGATGAAATGCATGTCATCATATTCTTTTCTTTCTAGATTCTACAGCATTATGCAACAAATGGATATCTCCAAAAGTGAACTATTTATTTATTCTCCATAGGATTTGGGGATCTTAAAAGGTCTAATATCCT
>Ga0315914_1010802_pt1 | contig 11211 bp, 6 predicted proteins | sample MpolenodulesMG_FD_203920 | JGI IMG/M metagenome (GOLD analysis project Ga0315914, IMG submission 203920) | Medicago polymorpha root nodule microbial communities from Los Angeles, California, United States - elongated nodules | ecosystem: Host-associated > Plants > Roots > Nodule | place: USA... | reverse complement strand
CCTATTACCGTCAAATATTACCTTCGATATGACCCGTGCGTTAGCAAAATTTTGCCCTAGATTTAACCTAACTTTTTGCTTAATTTTACTATATTAACCTTATTTAATTAACCCTATTTAATTTAATCAAATCCTCCTAATTTTTCTCCTTGATTTTATTAAACAAATCCTCCTATTCTTATCCATAACAAAAAAACAGCACGTCACTCCTATTATTTTCTTTTATTAAAAAACAAAACAAAATCATTTCCAAACTAAATATCAAGAATCGCTCCTATTTTTTTTGAAAAAACATATCGTTCCTATTTTGTTAACAGATCGCTCCTATTTCCAAGCTTTAATGATTTACTTTTCGTTTTGTGATAGTTATCTCATAATTTGTTCATGATCCATCAACTAGGTTCAGGATTAGGTGCAATATCCACCAAATATAGGTGAAAGCTTTGTTTTAATCATGCAAAACAAAAGGAGTGGTGGCAGCAAAGTGGAGGGACTGCAAATGTGGCATTACATGTTTGTTCTTGATAGTACTGTGCACTATGATTTTCTCTCAACATCCAAGATGCTTTCTTTCCTCTAATGTATGATTCAGAATAAGAGGAGTTCCATTTTCTTTGTAAATAAAATAGGATTTTTAATTTTTCACATAAATTTTATGGTATTTTGTCTTCCCTATATGATCAATACGGGGTTGCTAAAGTTTCTAAATATCTCATCCTTTTAAAATGGAGTTTAAATACACCATAGAAAAGGTCTCTAAATGAGACTTGTCTAATTTTATTTGCTTAATTAGATTATTCATTAGCAACCCCAAATTGTATGATTAATTTTGCTTAGTTTTCTTTAGGCATTGTGATGGTTACTGATTTGATCAGAAGTAGGATAAAAGTAATCTTATATATTAAGTAATCTCTATTTTTCCTTAGTTTTTTATTTTATCTTATGAATGATGTTGTTTGATTGAGTTTTCAATTGTTCCATTGTCATATCAGATAAACAAAATGGCATAATTGGGTGAAAGAAGAGAATTAAAGATCATGAATCTTGGTTCATTCCCTTTGTAAACCCCTTCCGATATCTCAAACATTTCTTTCTATGACTTTTTTTTGGAGGTATTTTAGATATATCAGATTTTTTTAATGTTATTAATGCATGAATGAGAAAAGCTATGTCATTTTCTGATTATATATGGTATTCTTCAAAGGTTTATTTAGTTTTGGTTGGGGAAAATCTTTTTTTTTTGTTTTCCTTACCTTCTACGGTGCAACTAATTTCCTCAATTCTACATTTTACAGGTGGTAAAACAGTAATTTTGATACTCTTTGGATTATCTACAGCTCAGAGGATACATTTGGGGGTTCTAATTTCTCTAAATATATAACAGGTAATAATGTTTAATCTGTCTGCTACTTTTATACAGTTGAGCTTATTTTGAGGTTTTAAAGTTTCCAACTTCTCTAAATATATTCTTTAAAGAAAAAACTTCTCTAAATATATGATAGGTAATCATGCTTAAGTTAATTTTTTTACATTCATTTGCTTTTTTATTTCCTGACAAGGTTTTTGCAGAATCACTGTGAGGCACTGCATTAGTTGTTGTCAGTGAGGTATTGCTACTTTTTCATTCAGCATGAAGAGTAAATGGAGTCCTTTTTTAGTCTTGATCCACTTAAAAGACTAAATTGGTGGAAAAACATGATTATATTTGCATGTGATTCACCTGTGCTTAAATTTTTTATGTCAATGCCTTTGCATCTGAGGATTTTACTTAGTTGAAGTAATTTTTAGTTCATTTCTATTTCATTATCTATATTGGTTTATGTTCTTTCTATATTGATCACCCTTTTTACAAAAACATATGTTAAATGAATGTAATATACTCCAGACTTTGTAATTAATTATAAGTTTCCTTTGGGGAAAAATTGTGTTCCTACATGTAAGTTTCTATGGGAGTTATTTTTGTTTTTGTTTTGAAAGGATAGATAAATGTGAGTTGTATTTATTATTTATATGTTAAAAGATGTAATATACTTTACGTTTTGTTATTATAAGTTCCCTTTGAATCCTTGGAAAAAAAAAGTTTCCTTTTTAAAAAATGCATTCTTCAATACAAGTCCTTATGTGAGTTGACTTTATTTCTTTCTAAACTAAGACCTTATTAAGTCTAAATCTTAAATTAACATTTTTGTAAACAACCAATTTTACAATCTTAATGGTTAGAATCTAAAAATCACATTTTTAATCGAGTCTCTAATTCTCTTTATGTGTGTTTTTTTTTATAAAACACTATAGATATTTTGATTTCCATAATCTCAAATATTTTTTATCTCCCTTAAATTATTTCGTGTTTACAGATTAAATCTATAATATGATATACTTTTTTTCTTATATATTATAGTTCATATGACCCGTGCACCCGTGCATTGATGCACGGGTCGATGGTCTAGTTTACTGTTAAAATAACAAAAAAACTGAGGCTGGTTTATAAAAAGAGTAGAAAACAAGGTTCATTATTACATTAACCTAATTCTTCACATCGCAATAGCATTTGGTTGCGTGGAATCGAAAGATGGATGAGGAAGAGCATGAGGTTTACGGAGGAGAAATCCCAGACGTGGCTGAGATGGAAGGAGACGTCGACATGTCCGCCGCCGACGATGAAGCCGGTGGTATGAAGGAGCTCGACGAGATGAGGCGCCGCTTAAAGGAAATGGAAGAAGAAGCCGCTGCTCTTCGTGAAATGCATGCTAAGGTCGAGAAGGAAATTGGCTCCGTTCAAGGTTTTCATTATAATTCTCTCTAATTCTTCATTTTATTGATCTAATCGTCTTTCGTTGATCACTCTTTAAAACTTTAATTGAATTAACTTGAATCCGATTCAACACCATCGCATGCAATTATCTCTCTCGCTATATAATCTAGTGTTTCAGCATTTAACTTTTACGTTTGAATCATAATCGCAAGCATTTAACTTTTACATTTCAGTTTTATTGATGGAAATATACATAGCTAAACATTCAATTTGCACTTAAGCTTATATTTTGTGATTGTTGATGATATTTTAATTAAAGATAGCTTGATTAAGGATTGAAAACCTAGCATCAAAATTATATTCCGGCGATATCATACAAAGTAAATTAAAGTTTTATGATAATTTTGTTGTCTCTTTTTAACATTTTGATTGGAATTCTTGTGTAGATCCTGCTTCTGTAGCTGCTTCTCAGGAAAATAAGGAGGAGGCAGATGCTCGGTCTGTTTTTGTCGGCAATGTATGTATCTCTCTATTTCTTATCTTTTACTGTTTTTCAATCGGAACCGTGGTTCCTCTTTTATTTGCAAATTTGCATGCTAGTCTTTATTTAGTTGAATATGAAAATTTGATTTTGTTTTCGTTGTCAACTTACAAAGGACAAAGGCCTGATTTAGTTATTACGAACTAATTTAGTAGTCGTATACAGCAAAAGTAATTACGTAATCCTCATCATCAAAAAATTAAAATCAAAAGGGCGGCAGTTTGTCGCCTTTTGCTTAGAATCCCAATCACTCTGCACGTGTGCACTTTTGTCGGGATTAAATTTATGCGAAGAATATATAAACCGATGAAATAGACAGAGTAGGCAATGGATTTTGAGCCTCGCTTCCAACTTGTTCTTTTTTGTCGTCTTCGCATTTACTGTCCTCTACGTGGCATACAAACTCTTCACCCTATATCTGTTGTATTTATATCCCTGTTAATAGCTCCACCAGTTGCATTTACTGTAAAGTTTGTCGCAGCGTTACCTTGGTTCTTTTTGTTCAAGTAAACGTCCACCTTAGACCAAATGAATGCCACATAAGCCTCTGTCTCTTAACTCCATTATGTGGACTCGGTTTCCGACGACGACATCGGACAGCTTAGCTTCTAAAGCCATTATGTAGCCATTTTTCCCTCTTAGACCGGGCCTTAGTTTCAGCCCATTTATTCGATGTTCTGTCTGTCAAACCAGGGGTCGCCGAAACTGCTTTCTTTTAATAACGGTACAGAGTACAGTTATCGATCCCAGCTGACATCAAAGCTGCTATAGAGAGATCAATGTTGTCAATCATGGATCGCAAAAAAACAGTGGTTTGTTCAAATCCGTCTATGCTATAGCGAGTGTTCGCTACAGCTGCTATTTGATACCATTTTGTAATAAATAGCGTATCGTGGAACAGTAACGTTTTGTTCAAATTCCATGACGCGGTAGTGCTGGTGGAGATGCTCTTTGACAACACTGAGCGAGATGACTGCTAAATATTTATACTGCAGTATGCGGAGGTATAAATGCTCAGGAATTAAAAAATCACCTCACTTTAAAGGTACTCATAATTATTAATCGAAAGATAGTATTAGGAGAAACCCACAATTTAATAAAAACAAAAGTCACGGATCATAAAGGGGGAAAATTCAGAATTAGCGTCACCTCATAATTAAAAATTGAATGGCGTCTTTGAAAAGTAGGCGAACCTTAGCAGAAAAAAAAGTAGGTGAACATGTCGAGACCTATCTGAAAACAAAAAACAACCCAACTATGTATTTATAGGTGAACATGTTGGACCCATTTATTCAATGTTCTTTCTGTCAAACCAGGGGTTGCGGAATTCAGGGTTTTTTCTTCTTCTAATAATTGTACACAGTACAGCTATCAAACCCAGCTGATCTCAAAGCTGCCATTGCGGGATGACTGCTAAATATTTATCCTGTGGAGTGCAGAGGTATAAATGCTCAGAAATTAAAGATTACCTTAACTTAAACTTTGAAGACAATTATAATTATTAATTGTAAGTTTGGATTAAGCTAAACAAATAAGTGGATAACAAGAAAGTCAAGGGTCATAAAAGGGAAATAATAAGAATAGCCGCTTCAAAATTGAAAATTGAAAGACTTCTTTGAAAAATAGACGAACATGTTGAGACCTCTCTGAAAACAAAAAACAACGCAACCATTTATCTATAAGCATGACACAGACTAAACAAAAATGAGAAATAGAACAGATAAAAGCTAGAAACAGTTACAGTTGTGTTCTGATGTGTGAAATAAGGATTGGCTGGAAACAATGTAAGAATGCTGTGAGTTTTCCGGAAATGCTGTAAGAGAGTTGGCATGGAGTCTACAAAGAAACCGTCCTGTTGATCAATATACTCTACCTATGTGATTTTGCAATTCTTGAAAAATACAACCCTTTTCCTTGTTCCTCGTAACTATTCTATTCTGGTCAATCAAGAACACGTTACTCTCAAGTGTGTCCAAGAGTCTGTATAACTGTATTACTTCAGTAACACGTTTAAAGATTTATCTATTCTTAATTAACTGCTTTGTGTAAAAACTTTTATACAGAGTAGTTACTAGTTCAAATTATTTCACACACCCTATTAGGATAAATGCTTTTCAAGAAGCATTTGTAACTATTCGTGTAGGGAACATTAGGAATTTGAGGCCTTCATTGGTTGCGAGCAGAGAGAATGACACCTTTTTTTTCTCAAATCAGATTTGTTTCAATGGATTTCAGGCTGAGCTGCATAGGTTCATTTTGTATTGCTTTCTTTTATTACAATTTATTCAAAACTGTACAGTTTTTTTGTTTGGAGTGATTACTAACAATCTTCAGAGACAGAGTTTGACATATGTCTCACTATGATCGCAGGGTCGTTATTACACATGTCCTATAATTAGCGCTGGATGTTAACATTGTATTTTGTGGGTGGGCCATTGGTGTTTTTTAGGTGGGGGAAAAGAATGTATGTTGTTCTTATGAAATGTAGTAAGTTATCACACGGAGGAATAGAAAATAGAAAAGATTGAGAAGAAAAACTTTTAAGTATATGAAAAGAAATGTGAAAAAAAAAATACAAAAAAGAAAATTAGAATGAAGTTGAAAAAAGAAAAGAAAAAAAAAGAGAAAAGAAAAGAAAGAAATGAGAAAAGAAAAAGGAAAAATAAACAACATTTTGAGGAAACTGTGAGTGGCATCTCTCACGAGCATGGCAGAAACTAGTACAGCTGAAGGTAGTATGTGTTAAAGATGATTCAACTTCACAACTGGAGGAGACAGCTTGTGGTTCTTTTGGAAGAACTTTCTGTAAGTTTTGAGCATGCATCTTAGTCAGAGTCCTTTTGTTGACTGCAACTAGGTCAGTGGTGCCTCTACTGTGTCATTTGCCCAACGTGCCAAAGGGTGTGCAGCTGTTGTTTCCTTTCGGTCTTTATCTCATAATTGTTTTCACGTTTATGAATTAGGCTTCGTGATATTTTTTTGTTGAGGCTTTTTCCTTTTTCCCTTTTCTAAAATATCTTACAAAATTGTTTTTACAACAGCAGTTTGAATTCTAACCAACTGATTTCATTATCTATTCATTGCACGCTGCCTTCATAAACTTTGTACAATTTAGGTTGTGCAATCTTCCTCATTCTTTAGGTGACTTGTAGACCTGATAAGGTTGGTGCTGTTGTGAATTACTACTATGAGGAGGACAATAAATAGCAGTATGTGTGAGAAGGCCTGTGGAGTTTGAGAAAAGCCTGTAAAATGAGTAAAATGCACAATGAAGGCTGCTATAGGCAAACTTATTTTTATGGAGTTGGCTTGATTTGGTTTTATTGTCGGCGGCCTGTGGAGTCGGAATTGATACAATAAATAATTTTTCTAATGTTTGAAGAGTTGGGAAATGAAGATTCTTGTTGTCATTGTAGTTAAAAGTAATAGCTGTGCATGAATTTTACAGTTCAAAAAGGGTGACTTCACAATGACTTTGCAGGGTAGACAATGTTAGTTCTGATATATTCAGTGATCTGTCTACCAGTTTTTTCAATATATTCCGTATTAAAAAGATCATAAATGTGCAAATAGTTTTCAATTTTACACTTTTATATTGCATTTCTCAAAAGGTTGCAACTGAAGATATAGATGATGAGGTTCAATTCACTAAGATTGTTTTTTGTTGTTAAAAATGTAAGATATAGTTGATAAAATAGTTTTACCAAGACATGAGTCTTGCATATATATGTGATCTTTAATAGTGTGATTATGGAGTGTAGTTTTTTGTATGATAAATGAATCGGGTTTTCGCTCATCTGGATTAACATTTTATACAACTAACTATTTGCATCAAAATCCCTTGAAATTCATGTGTCTTCAGGTTGATTATGCATGCACACCAGAGGAAGTGCAGCAACACTTTCAGTCATGTGGTACGGTGAACAGGGTCACTATCCTGACAGACAAGTTTGGTCAGCCTAAAGGCTTTGCTTATGTAGAATTTGTTGAAACTGAAGCTGTTCAGGAGGCTCTCCTGTTATCTGAATCTGAATTGCATGGCCGTCAATTGAAAGTATGTTTTTTTGAAATTTATGTGAACCTTGAGTTTAAATTAGCCATGAGCTCGTCTAGTGAATTTGTAATTTTTGATGATATGGATGTTATGTTTCCAGGTTCTGCCTAAGAGGACCAATGTTCCTGGAATGAAACAATATCGTCCTAGGCGATTCAATCCTTACATGGCATATGGCTTCAGGAGGCCTTATGCTCCTCCTTACATGTACTCCCCTTATGGATATGGGTACGCAACATGCCTCATTTAAATTTCCGTATGCTATGCTCAATTGTTATTTTTTACTGTTTTGGACCAAAGCTCAATTGTTATTTATAATTGACTTTTTGTGGTTTCTTCTGTTTTTTCGTCAAACTGCAGGAAGGCTCCAAGGTACAGAAGGCCAAATCGTTACATGCCATACTATTAGATTTTCATATGGAATGGTGTTCAAGATTTGATGATAGTGTGTCCTGGAGTAGTAATATTTAAATCTGGGAAGCATTTAGCTATACTAGTCTTCATCAGCATAATATACAATGTGATCAAGAACGGTTGTTGTCCATTTGTCCTGGGATATTATTGCCTTTGAATTTTAATGTTAGTGACCATATACTACAGCAAGGTCAGTTTTTACTGTATACTGACCAAAGATATATGCTGCAGTAAATTCATCCGGACTCTTTAACTGTTCAGTGATCCCGAAACTTGATTATATGCCTGTTGATGAAATTTATATCATTGGATCAGACTTGAAATGGAGTGTTTTGGCTTGTGATGTGTGGCATATTAGTCTTTACTCTTAAGATATTTTTATTCTTTATTTGCACCTGCCTATATTCCCTTCATTCAAGCAGGGGAGATATGGTTGTTAATTAGAACCGGCCAGTTGATTTGATGGAGCCCCCTCCCCTGGTGTGGAAAAGCTCCATTCCCAAGTTATCTTCACTGAAGACACTTCAGTCGAAGGCTTCTAGTCACGGTGCAATCTTTAGGGCCGTCTTCTTGTTATAAGGGGAAGACCCATCGAGTTCTAGGGTTGCGGTCTAGCTAGCCAATTTTTTGTTGGATGACTAATATTAGATGTTATTTTTGTCAGTCGTAGGAGTTGATCCCACACATTTCACTCAAATATTCCCTAATACGAGGAATGCTAGCAACACTCACTTTTCAACACTCTCTTTAGCACTCAATCTTTTATTGGGTAAAATCAATGTATGTCCCACCACTTTGGGTGGGCTTAATTTTCAAAGTGTAGACTCACAATGATTGAAACCAATAAGAGAGTGAGTATTAGATAGAGTGTTCAAAAGAGAGTGTTGCTAACATTACTCTCCCTAATACCACCTTGTCATCTTAACATTTTTTTTCAACATAGCCAATTTGATCATCAGTCTAATTTTTGGGAGTGTTGTTCAAGGGCTGAGCATCATGCATGGTTACAGATGCTCGCTCAATAATTGTGTAATCCTTGTTTGGTGCCCACTATGACCTTTGTCCTACTCATGTGTTTGGCCTTTGTTTGCATCCTCCATTAGCCTTCCTGTTTCAAAATAACTGAATTTTAGAGCACCTTTTCTTTGTGTTGCATTATTACCTACGATATATCTCCTTAATTTAGTCTTCTTGCCTGAAACTAGTGTTGGTGTTGCCAAAAAAATGACTAGTGGTTGATAAGTCGAGGTTTGGTAACATTGTTAAGAGTTGATGCATATCGCTTATCTTTGGGTATTGTTTTGTTTGAAGGAAGGCTTCAGTGGGTATTTTAACTCGAAATCTTTATATCCGTGGTTATTTTTGGCTATGTATCCTACTAGGCCTACTTCCTAGTAGTGGATGAAAAACAAGTTTTGGGAAGACCTGTATATTGTGCCTCGGTTAACAGTTTTGGTGTTTTGCAAGGAGTAATAATGAGATCAATATATGGGTATTTGGTGTTCTATACATTGTTTCAAATCTCGTGTTTAAATAAAAAACTCTTGCACGAGACTTTCACTTGAAATTTGACTTTTAGAAAGCTAACGGAGTTGTGATGAGTTTGCCATGTTATTTGTATTGCTGCAAGGTTTTGAAGGTTTATCCTTCTTTAAGAAGGGGATTTTTTTTTTGGGTGAATGTATTGTGTTTGGCAACCTCACTTTACTTGATCGTTTATTGAAGTGTTCAATAGTCAAACGTCCTTTGATCGTTGTGGGGTTTTGTTAGGAACTCAAAAAATAGATTGAATGAAAATAATGATTTGTTGAGGAGAGAATAGGAGTGGAATCTCTCTACCAATGATTTTCCCTTCAATAAGATACTCAACGAATCAAACTACTTTTGTATCTCCTATTTATACACAAACTCTAACTAATCAATCAACTACGCAACTAATTTCACGAAACAAGCACAAAGTTAAAAACATAAACATAAGACACTGCTGAACATTACTTTTATCTACGGTAAAGTGGATGGTTCCTTCCAATTTTAGGGAGTAATGTCTGGACTACTTAACTGTTGATTTACTCTACCAACTACTACTTATTTGCCTGTCTGTTCCACCATCTCCATCATTCACTGTTCATTTTTAAAAAAAAAACTCCATAGATTCACTGCAATTTGTTTTACTTGGAATACGAAACCGTGGTTTGTGTTCTCAAAAACATTGGTGGTATTCTCCAAACTTCTTCCTTGCTGTTAGGTACTTGGGTACCATTTGGCCCGTTTTTTTTCCAGCTTCTCTACGTTTTTAAGAAGTTAGGCCAAACACAATATCAACAAAGTATCTTCGAAAAAAAGTACTTTTTTTTTAGAATGCATAAAATTGAATGAAATGAGCTTTAACCAAAAGTTGTTGAATGCTACTTCAAAAAACTAATTCTCCCCAATTTATTTCACAGGCACCTCTCTTCAACTCACGCTGGCAACCTTTTCTTTTATTTTTTAAAATTATATTTCAATTTGTTTTTTTTCTTCCATTTAATATAATTTTATTTTTTTGAACCGGTCCATATAATTTTTTTTGAAGGAGGGTCCATTTAATTTTATATTCTATTTTTGAAGGAATTTTATTATCTTTTTATCATTTATATATTTAATTTCAATATCGTTTAATTATCACAACCTCGCAAATATTTTTATTCATGTCGTCATTGAATGACACCAAATATTTTATTCCCTTTCTTCAACCTCACAAATATACACACATTAGCGTTTAAAGTAATATTTTATGTCCGTATGTATGTTTTTTGTTACGTTAATGCGTATAATTATTTTTATAAAATTTTGATTTTAATTAAAAGTACAAGTATAGATGCCTAAAAAAATTATACTTATATATATTTTACACATTTATATTGTACTCCCTCCGTTCCTTTTTAAGTGTCTTTTTAGGATGAATGTTTCGTTCCTATTTAACTGTCTTTTTGGTATTTTAAGGGTACGATTTGTCAATTATACCCTTTATCAATTATTTTTATCCTTTTCAATAAAACTAATTAATGATATATGTTCGGAAAACTAAAGTTTGTTTTTTTAAACAAAGTTTGTTTGCTTTTTTTAAAACAAAGTTAAAAACTGACAATTGTTCGCTACTAGAGAAAGATAACATATTAAATTTATTGGAAAGATAAAGTGTATGCAAAAAAAATAGGAATTTATTGGTGGATTAAGATGAGGGTATAAAAGGAAGAAAATGTGCAAAAATACACATCGATATTTTGGTGTTAATTTTCTAAAAAGACGCTTAAAAAGGAATGGAGGGAATAACAAACTATGCATATCTTTTTCTTATTAAAAAAACTAAACATCTTTTTCAATGACACCAACAATATAACAAATATAATATCATATAATATAAATTCTTATCTTTTTAAATGACACCAAAAATATGGTATTCTTATAACA
>Ga0315914_1010801_pt1 | contig 11212 bp, 14 predicted proteins | sample MpolenodulesMG_FD_203920 | JGI IMG/M metagenome (GOLD analysis project Ga0315914, IMG submission 203920) | Medicago polymorpha root nodule microbial communities from Los Angeles, California, United States - elongated nodules | ecosystem: Host-associated > Plants > Roots > Nodule | place: USA... | reverse complement strand
ATAATGAGTTCTTTTTAAGAAAAAACATTTAGGGTCCGTTTGGTTCGAGAATTAGGAGGGGAGGGGAGGGGAGGGGAGGGAAGGAGAGGGATTTTAACGGAGGGGAGGGGAGATATTTTAATTAAAAACATGTTTGGTTCGCAAAGGGAGGGGAGGGGAGGAGGAGGGATTTTAAAATTATTTTACTGTTTTACCCTTAAACTTAATTAAATAAAAGAAACTACTTGATTTTACAATTTCAGAGACCAACCAATGACAAACGTACATCTAAGCTGCTTATTTTATCTCAAACTGACTCATATATTTTCCACAACAAGACATGAACCGGTGAATTAACATTCAAAAAAAAAAGATCAACAAGTAATAATAAGTTGAATTAAAATAAGATAATAATAATAATAATAAGGCCGTTGACATCAACAAAGTAGTAGTAGAAGTGGTTTTAGATGTAACAAATAAGAGTTATAGATAATATAATAATAAAAGTTGTTAAAAAAAAAATATAACAAAATAATAATAAAAGTTGTTACAAGGTTAATATTGAGATTTGAAATTAATTTAAGGATAATTATGGCAATGCAATCAAATTTTAAAAAGATTTGCTCCCTTCCCCTTCCCTCCCCTTCTAAAAATTGAACCAAACACTTCAAATTAAAAATCTCCCCTCCCCTCCCCTCCAAAACTCTCGAACCAAACGGACCCTTAAGAGAATATGAGTTTGATTTCTAATAAGAACAATTTTTATCAAATTTTATTTACTTTTCGATTGAATTCCAAATTACTAAAATTCCTTTCCTTAAAAATCGAAGGATTCACACAAAATCAATTATTCTATACTTTATTTTTATAATGTTATACAAATTCATTCTTGTAAAGATTATTATCCATATTAGTATTTAGTTACTAGTATATGTATGAATTTTATCGTTATGAAAACAAACGAGCCATGAAGTGACAAGGAAAAAACATATGTTACGTTAACTGCACTGGTCAACGGAACAACAATGTATAAATTCATCTTTCGAAAAAAAAACATTAAACAAATTCATCTTTTAAATAAATCATTTTAGTCTTTTATTTTTATAATGTTTATTAAAACATTTATCAATGTCAAATATATATAGTTAAAAAAAGATATAATGTGTTAACGAGACAGACCAGAAACATTAGTTACTTGTAAAAAGAAAAATGATATTCATACAATTATTTTGATATAATTTTTGAACATTTTTTTCTTTCATACTCACGTTTTATTCCTACTGTATCTTCCTTTGTTTATTTTTTATCGATAAAAAGTAAGAATGTCCCAAAAATTGTCGTTATACAAATATGGTGGAGGGAGTAATAACGTTTTATTCCTACTCACATGAGCTGCAGTGTTCCCACCACAAGTCAATGAAGTTGATCGTGCACAAAAGTCATTGAATCCAATTATTACGAGAACAATAAATAAATAATTTAATAAATAAAAAACTGATAAACTCCAAAAAAATTGATTTAACTTCAAACGAGCTATTCATTAGATGTTGTCTCAAACTTGGTTGCAAGTTTGGTGGCAGGATCATCAAGGAGCTACGAGGTGTTCTAAAGTTTCAGAGGCGCGGACACGCGCTTCATTCACTTCACATCTACACGCTTCTCTTCAAAACAATGGAATTAACGTTTTTAAGGACGACGATTCACTTCAAAGAGGAGATCACATTTCAAAATCACTACTACTAGCAATTGAAGAGTCTCAAATTTCTGTAATCGTTTTCTCAAAAAACTATGCAGATCCACGGTGGTATTTGGATGAGGTGGTGAAAATAATGAAGAGTCGCAGAACTATAGGGCAGATAATGTTGCCGGTGTTCTATGATGTTGATCCCTCAGATGTACGACACCAAACAAGTGAATCCCATAGAAGAATTTGTTGAAATTTCCAAAAATGTTGTTATGTATTCTGGGGGATTGCCGTTAGCTCTAGAAGTTCTTGGGCGCTATTTGTTTGAGAAGAAGGTAACAGAATGGAATTGTGTATTGAAGAAACTAGAAAGAATTCCTAATGACAAAGTACAAAAGAAGTTAAAAATAAGCTATGATAGTTTAGACGATGATTACCAGAAATCAATATTCCTCGACGTAGCTTGTTTCTTTATTGGGATGGACAGAAATGATGTTATACATATATTAAATGGCTGTGGATGTTTTGCAGAAGATGGAATAAGTGTCCTTGTTGAGCGAAGCTTAGTAACGGTTGATAATAAAAACTAGCTTGGAATGCATAATTTGTTGCGGGATATGGGAAGAGAAATCATTTGTAATAAACCACGAATGGAGCCTGAGGAGCGTAGCAGGTTGTGGTTTCTTAAGGATGTTGATGATGTGTTAGTAGGACAAACCAGAACTTCTTATACCTTTATTTTTTGTGTTTAAAATATCTAAAGCTTAAAGAAGAAAAACTAACATATATGTGTCAATGATTAGCATTCATTTGTTTTGTTAATTATCAGAATTTCAAAAAATTGGTTTCTTGACCATTTTGAGCTTCAGGTTTCTGGTTTCTTACAAGGAAATTTAAAGATAGTTTTCATCACAAGTTTTTTAGGTTCTATGTATCTACAATGTGTGCATGTTTTAATTTTCTGGTATGATCTATTTTCTCAGGGAACAAAAGCTGTAGAGGGATTGTCATTGAAATTGCCTAGAGATAGTGCGAAATGTTATAGTACTAAAGCATTTGAGAATATGAAGAAACTCAGATTGCTTCAACTTGCTGGTGTGCAACTTGATGGGGATTTTGAGTATCTTTCAAGAAATCTGACATGGCTTTCTTGGAATGGATTTCCTTTATCATGCATTCCTACAAACTTTTATCAAGGAAATTTAGTTTCCATCGAGTTAGAAAACAGCAATGTCAAAGTTGTGTGGAAAGAGACTCAGGTATTAATTATGATTTTAGTTTTTCGCATGTCATATTATACTTAAGCAAAAGAAGTTTTGCACCAAGCATAAATCAAAATTAAACTTCAAGGAGATTAATTAAACAATTGGGCTTTGTTCATATATTAGTGTGCACTATCGTTAAATTTCCTTGAAGTACTGCATTCTAAACTTATTAATTAATTACTATCTACAAATTGTGCAAGAACTTTGAATGTAGTTGAAGAAAAGGAAAGAAAATACCTCCAATATTGATTATTTGTTTATATAAGCTTAAATTTATAAGAAAGAAAATTCCTCCAATATTGACTATTTGTTTATAAGAGAATTCCTGAAAGTTTATGGGTTCAAGTCCCGGAAATAGCCTCTTATGTAAAAAACAGGGTAAGACTGCGAACAATAAAAGTGACGGAACCCCTTCGCAGATCATGCGTATGCGAAAACTTTAGTGTACCGGGTTGCCCTTTTTTTGTTTTGTTTATAGAAGCTTAACTTTAAATTTCAATACTATGTATTACCTTTGTCCCTAATTATAAACCCCATTTGAAAGAATTTTGTTTTTTGCTAAATATAAGCTTCAAGAGAAACTACTCGATGTATTACATGTTAATTATACCCCCAACTTTTAATATATGTGAAAAGTGCTAAAACAGCTCATAAATAGGTAAGGAGACAGAATCATTTTAAATTTTTGAACTATCATCAGCAAAAAATTTGGGCATGTCTTTTAATAATTTCTATGACATTATATTAAAATATGTCTCCTTGTTTTTTCAAAAGTTTTTTCTTATATTGTTGGTATAAGAAAAAAATTGACACTGAGTTCAAGTAAATATTTTACTTTCCACTTGTAAGGTTAGTTACACAAGGTAGTTGCTTCCATTTTCTTATGAAGTTTCTTCCCTAAGTCTTCTATTTAATATTTTTGTTCTTGCAGAGGATGGAGAAGCTGAAAATTCTTAATCTCAGTCATTCTCATTATCTGACGGAGACCCCAGACTTTTCAAACATGCCTAATCTTGAAAAGCTAATACTCAAAGATTGTCCAAGGTTGCGTGAGGTTTCCAATAGCATTGGACATCTCGATAAAATTCTTCTGATAAACTTGGAAGATTGTATTAGCCTTCAGAGTCTTCCAAGAAGTATCTATAAGTTGAAATCTTTGAAAACACTCATTCTTTCTGGGTGTTCAATGATTGACAAGTTGGAAGAGGACTTGGAACAAATGGAATCTTTAACCACTCTGCTTGCAGATAATACTGCAATAACAATGGTACCATTTTCAGTAGTAAGGTCAAAAAGCATTGGATACATCTCTTTGTGCGGCCATGAAGGATTGTCACGTGATATATTTGGTCTTGGATGTCGCCAACAAGTTCTCTTTCTTCCCCTTTCAAACATCTGCTGCCATTTCATCTCTTGTTTCTTTAGATATACCGCATAGTAGTTCTCAGGAACTGTCATCTATTTCGAACCACCTTTCAAGGCTTCGAAGTCTATGGGTAGAGCGTGGTTCAGAACTTCAACTTTCTGTAGATGCAAAAATCATTTTGGATGCTTTTTACGCCACAATTTCTAAGGGAATGGATTCGACTTTTGCTACTTCACAAGTATCAAATATGAACTTTTCTGCTTTAATTCAACACTGCTGTCAATTGCGTGCTTCCGAATCAAAATATTTGTTGAAGTCTGTTCTCTTACAACTGGGAATGAATTCGGAAGTCACGAATAATCTGAAAGAAAACATTTTACAGGTTCGTTTTGGTAGTTGAATTATTTTTTATATTAATTACATTTGGATTTTTTCTTGTAAGTCTATAACTAAAAACATGCATCTAATGTAATTCTGCTGAATACAATTATTTGCTATAGGAGTAAAATATTTAGAAATTAAAATATTGGAATCCTAAACATATTTTAAAATGATTTGTGACCATACACACGCTGCACACTTTAGTTGTTACTATCAAAAGAATTCAGAAACCCTGACTGGAAGAATGTTCTAAAAACCCGGATTTTTTTTGCCTCAATAACTCTTACATTTTTTAATAATACAAGAAGGATTAATTATCTTATGACGAAAAAGTATATATCTATTTGTTGAGTGACATAAATATATTGCTAAAAAAAACTTAGCCTGTTTTCCTTTTACAGAATATGGATGAGAATGGGTGTGGTGGTTGTTTGTTTCCTAGTGATAGTTGTCCAGACTGGTTAACCTTCACTTGCGAAGGTTCTTCGGTAACGTTTGAAGTCCCTCAAGTGGAAGGGTGCACTTTAAAGACAATGATGATATGCATTGACTATTCTTCAACCCTGGATAACATAGCATCAAATGGCCTTGCAAACTTGTTGGTGAAAAATTACACAAAAGCCACCATTCAGCTTTATAAGAGCGAGGCATTAGTCTCCTTTGAAGATGAAGAGGGTCAGAGAGTAGTATCAAGTATAGAACCTTGTAAAAAGTGGAGGTTGTTGCTGTTTTTAGAACGGTTTCATTGTGAAGAAAACAACAGTTTATCTCGTATATGATGAACCAATTGGAGAAAAAATGGAGCAATGTCAAGAACAAGAAGAAATTGTGTGTAGTGGTGATGAAGATGAATGCTTTGTCAGAGAGGTCTCTTCTAATGCACAAGATTACAATGTCATTGTTAGTAGTAGTGGTGATGAAAAATGAATGTGTTGTCAGAAATGTCTCTCCTCAAGTGGCTCTGGCTCCCATGGAGGATTTAAAAATTAACAGAAGGAAGAAAATTCTCAAGTGGAGATGGAAGACCGTTAAACAATGGTTTTGCAAAAGTTAACGCCGTTTTCTGAATACCTCCTATTGGTGCTGTTTGTTGGTTTTATGCGCAAGTTGGTAGCTACTAATGCTCTGGCTTCTGAAACACGGGGTTTTGGGGAAGGTAAAGCTTCAGCTTGATTGTAAATTTGTGATCTTAATGCTTAAAAGTGGAAATCATCCATGGTAGTAGGTAAGCCATTCAATTTGCGGACAAATTGGGTAATCTAAATTTTCTTCAAGAGTTTATCTATGAGACAATGTCAAAGACATATATGCCTCCTAATCTTCTAACGAGGTTTCTCGTTTTTTGTTTAATGTAGTAATTGGTCTTGTTACTAATGTGTGCCTTTGGTGCATTTTGGTGCATTTTTCTGCTGTTACGCTTTACAAATTCCATTGTTTTGTAGAATATGTATTTGTGGGTTACATTATTGTAAAATCATGGATGAAAAAGTTTTGAACATTCATTAGCGGCGCACATAAAACGGCTGATGTCTCTCCACTGCAGCCTATCAGAAAAGATTTTGAAGAAATCATTATGTCGAGACATAATTAATGGTTTTGATGTTTGCCAAAACCGTAATGTGACTGCAACTGAGGTCGTCTTTCACCATGATTCTCTACAACATTAAGGATGAATATGTGTCTCTCTTTGACCATGATTCTCTGTATGTCTTATAATAAATATGAATCCCATGTATACTTTAAAAGTGAGAAACACTTTGTAACTCTCAGTTTTTTTTTTAAACAAGCCAAAAGAAAGGCTCTCCCCAACACAAGGAGTGTACATGAAGAAACCCATAGAACCAAAAGTATATTACAAAAGTATTATAAGCACCAAAGATAAACCAAAAAGTAGTAAAAAGGTTATCCCAAAAACAATATAGGATTAACTCACCAATGGTTAAAATCGAAATCAAAACCTGGTTTTCTTGCTTTCATCCACCAATAAGATAGTAACTTAACTCCATCAAGACATTGCCTCCTCCTTTTGCCGAAAACAACAAGAATTTCTTTCTCTTTAAATAACCCAAACAAAGATATTCGACATCGTATTAAAATTAACATTTTAGCATAACCTTTTACAATATTTTGCCACCAATTTGACATTTTGACCTATTTTAAATTTAGTCGTGATAACATTAAATTTAACCCTCTCAAAAAACAATAAAAAAACACTAACTTCAACAATTTTTTCTCTGATCTTAACTTCAACCATATTTTTACCAAGTAGTATTATTACCAACCATAAATATCTGCTTCAATTGTTGACAATTGTAACACGTAAATTCTAATTCATCAAAAAAAAAAAAAATATTAAAACTATGACTGCTCTATAGTCATAGAGGTAAGCATCATTGATCAAACTCCGTGAGCAAAGATTGAGTCACATTGTCTTGTGATTTTCGTTTCTTTTCTTCTTCTATTACTGGATGTTGTTTTAACAAAAACTAAAATAAATGTATGCATTGTAAACAAATCAAATTACAATCTCTTCCTCCTCCTCCTCTATCGTTAAGATTTCAAAAATTCGACCTGGATATAATCTAGATACACAAGACACAAATCATTGCAAGGATCTTATGACATTAATCTAAAACAAGCAACACACCAGACTAATATGACAGGACATGGTATGAACTATTTGCTTAACTAGGTTGAAGACTGTCCTGTCCAATTTGTTAAAACACATATGACTGTTATAGCTCATAGTATGGTTCAAATAACTGATTATTCGGGGTAGTGAGAGTGCCTCACACTGATAGGTTTCTGTAACAAAGTCATGCAGGTTGATGTAGCAAAGGAAATGAGCTTTAGTAAGATAACTATGGAGTCTGATGCTGAGGTAAAATGCTCATTCCTCAAATCAGAGTTTCTTCTTGACTGCCATATATCCTATTACTCAGGACTACAAAAGTTTGCTAAACACTTAAATGTTATAACTATTGAGTCCATTTTGTTAAAAGACATTTAAATGGTACATGACATGGAAGAATCGTAGCAGAACAAATTAGAATCTTTCAAAACTCTTTGTGAATACAAAAATTCACCATGGATAAAATCTAGAAACTTCCGCCAAAAATTGAAAAAAATTGATTTGCTCGGTCATTGTTTTATCATCTTTCATTCATTTTTTTTTTTGTTTGAAGAAGCCAATTTTATCATCTTTCATTGATTGATTCCACTCGGCTTTTCTGCTTTCTGTTCTGATTGAAGTCATCAGTGGGCTCCTCTTCAGTGGAGATTCTCATGACAGAGCATTCATTTTCATCACCTCTACAAGTAATGTCATTCAAATATGGTACATGATATAACTCCATATTTTTGCCAATTGGTTCATCATATACGAGATAAATTACTGTCTTTTTCACAATGAAACTGTTCTAAAAAACAACGACGACCTCCACTTTGTTACCGGGTTCTATACTTGATATTACCCTCAGACCCTCATCATCGTCAAGGGAGACCAATGCCTCACTCTTATAGACCTGAATGGTAGCCTTTGTGTAATTTTTCACTAACACGTTTTTAAGGCCACTAGATGTTACATTATCTGGGGTTGAAGTATGGACAATGCACATCATTGTCTTCAAGTTACGCCTTTGCACTTGTGGAACTTCTAAAGTTACAGATGAACCTTCGGAACTAAAGGTTAACCAATTTGGATAACTATCACCGGGGAGGAAACAACCACCACTCCCATTGACATCCATGTTCTGTGAAAGTAAATTGTCATTTATTCAAGATCAGTTGCTAAAATTTTGACTTTACACAAATAATTGCTTGGATTTGTAATACAAACTATCAGTAAAGGGCAACCCGGTGCACTAAAGCTCCTGCATACGCAGGGTCCGGGAAGGGGTCCCACCATTTGGTGTATTGTACGCAGCCTTACCCTGTTTTTTACATAAGAGGTTGTTTTCAGGACTTGAACCCATGACCTTTCAATCACATGACAACAACTTTACCAGTTGCGCCAAGGTTAAAAATTCCATACCAAAACAACAGTAAGGGAAGATAATGATAATGAAAAATCTTTTGCAGGCCCCTTTTGTACTGTTCTGTTTCTCTCCTTTTATATAATATATATCTATTTTCCATTCAAAATAATGATAATGACAAATCAGACCCTGACCATACTCTAAAATGTGCTCTTTGAAGACTGTAAGTTTGTAAAAGTTTTTCATAAAAACAAAGTTCATACAAATTTTGTCGAACCTCTACATGCTACCAGAAACAAAATTCATATTCATAGATTACTTGCAAGTCCAATATATAAGCATGCAAGATAATACTCATGTTCATCTTACGGGTAAGAATTTTAATTTGGACTAGAAAAAATATGTAACTAACCAATTTCCATTAATAAATATTTTATTTTACTATCTTCAACAGGAGTATCTTACAAGAATCATTTCTATAAGATATATTAGTATCAGATATGATCATGAGGACCAAGATGTCGTTTCAATTTTTTCCTAATGTACCCTCCCATTTTAGCTAGTACTTCAGTTATACATGTTCTTTCTTCTCTCAACAGTGGCAATTCTTATGCCTCAGTTAAGGTTTAATAGAAAATTTGCTTATAAAAAAAGTATTTAAATTATAGATTTGTGATTTAATATCATATAGGTAAAATATGCAAAATAACAAAGGCAAGCAAAATAAGAGAAAAAATATAAAGATTTTTCTTCCACATGCTTGCACATGTGCCATGTAAGCATTTAAAAAATTCAAATGTATGAGGTGGTACACATAGGAAAACATAAGAGTGGGACAGAGCAAGTATGTCAAACCTGTAAAATCTCTTTCAGAATATTGGCGACTTGGCAATTCATTCCCATTTGAATTAAAAGAGACTTGAAGGAATGTTTTGATTTTGAAACGTACACTTCATTGCAACATTGAATTAATGCAGAAGCAGTAAGATTTGAAACTTGTGATGTAGTTGAAGTTGAGTCCAATTCATTAGAAATTGTGGCATACAAAGTATCCAAAATTATTTTTGCATCTAGAGAAAGTTGATATTCGGAGTCGCAATACACCAAAAGACTTCGAAGCCTTGGAAGGTGCTTAGAAAAAGTTGATAGTGTATGGGAACTACTACTTGGTACATCTAAGGCAACAAGAGATGACATAGGAGAAGATGTTTGAAATAAGGACGGGATATTATTTGTTGGTGACATCCAAGAACGAATGATAGATGGAAACACATCACGCGAAAACCCTTCGTAGCCACACAAAGAAATATACCCAATGCTTTTTGACCTTACTACTGAAAAAGGTGCTCTTGTTATTGCAGTGTTATTTGCAAGCAGAGTGGTTAAAGATTCCATTTGTTCCAAGTCCTCTTCCAACTTATCAATCATTGAACACCCAGAAAGAATGAGAGTTTTCAGAGATTTTAACTTATAGATACTTTTTGGGAGGCTACATAGGCTAACACAGTCTTCCAAATTTATCAGAAGAATTTTTTTGAGATGTTTAATGCTAGGAGAAAGCTGAGACAGCATTGGACAATCTTTGAGTACTAGCTTTTCAAGATTAGGAATGTTTGAAAAGTCAGGGCTTCGTGTGAGATAGTGAGAATGACTAAGATTGAGAATTTTCAGCTTCTCCATCCTCTGCAAGAACATAAATATTATTGATGAACTTAGGAAAGAGGCTTCAAAAAGTATATGGAAATAATTACATTGTATTACTAACCATGAGAATGGAAAGTAAAACATTTCAAACAGTGCAGAGTTATCTTTTTAAATACCAATATCAGTGTAATATTTTTGAAACATGGCGGATTTCTGCATATAATGTTGCATAAATTATTACCTTTTTTTTTTTATCAAAGCACTAAAATATAAAAGAGAGGAGAGGCCTGAACCAATACCCTTACACTATCATCAAGTTAATATTTGCTAAATGTTAACATAATTTTCATTATCACAACAAGGACAAAAGTAAATAAAACTTATTTAGAGATTTAACTTGAAAGGTCGTGAGTTTTTAATTTAAATATCAACCATAAATATGAGAAGTGATAATAACTCATGAAGTGTGAAAAACCAAAATCAAAATTAATACCAGGCTCTTCTTCCACAGAAGTTCGATATTGCTGTTCTCTAACTCGATCGAAACTAAATTTTCTCGAAAAAAGTTTGTAGGTATATGACTTAATCCATTCCATGATAGCCATCTCAGATCTCTAGAAACATATTCAAAATCTCCTTCAAGTTTTACCTCATCAAGTTGTAGTAACCTAAGTCTCTCCATCTTCTCAAATGCTTTGGTACTAAAACATTTAGCATTAGATCTAGGCAACTTCAAATCCAGTCCCAAAACACCTTTTTTTCCATGTGAAACCAATCATTTTTTTTACTAACCAGAAGTCTAGAAGCACAAAAATATTCACAACCAAAGTAATTTTCGATGATCTCATGACATGTTTCTTTTAATTCCTTATGATTTACATATTTTAAATCCATATTTAAAATATATATATATATA
>Ga0315914_1010800_pt1 | contig 11212 bp, 4 predicted proteins | sample MpolenodulesMG_FD_203920 | JGI IMG/M metagenome (GOLD analysis project Ga0315914, IMG submission 203920) | Medicago polymorpha root nodule microbial communities from Los Angeles, California, United States - elongated nodules | ecosystem: Host-associated > Plants > Roots > Nodule | place: USA... | reverse complement strand
CCAAACCTCACAATCGGCCTTCTTTCAATTATTCTTATATATGTCTTTTTATGAAGCCACTTAAACTTGTTACATATATTCCAGGCATTATCGTATATTTATCTCAAAAAATGTAAGCTTGTATTATTATTATTATTTTTGTTGGGTATTGTGTAAGGTTATATTCTAATATATAAATATTATGCAAATATTATAATATTTGTGAATCTGGATTGGATATAGTGTGACTCTAACTTCATCCATTTGATTAAATATTGAATGGCCCATATTTTAAAGCAGATTTTATTTATAAAAAAAAATTAAAATACCGAATTTGAATTTTAAATTATACACTCTTAATTGAACGATCAAGATACATGCAATTGCATAAAGTCTCATGATTGTAAATGCACACAATTTGAATACAATGTTGACATGCATTTTATTTTTTCGTCCCGATACGATTGATTTCTGGATACGTTCCTGGATGTACTCACAAGCCACATTATATGATGACCATATGTGAAATCAGAAAAGAAAAAAAGTTGATGTCGTGACTCAAATTGTAGCCATGGATTTTTCTTTTTTAAATAAAAAAACAACCATGTTCAAAATGTGTGTATGTATGAGGTGGAAAATTGGCATGCATATTAAAAGCTGCATGGTTGGCCTTTGGGATAAGCATAAGGCCCTTAAAATCCAGATATTGTACTTAAAGGAGTAGTTCTTTTCATTATAAAAAAAATATAATCAAAATTATTATGGAAGAAGGTACCAGTTATTACAGATTGTTGGTAGGGTCCCTTATGGTTGCTAACTATTTATACAATTTTGTGTAGTTCTATGTCTTGTTCCCAAACCACTTTAGGTCCATGAGGGTACTGAAAATTCAGAAGCAAATTTAGTGCTAAGTTTCTTAAGATGACAGAAAGCCAACATGCCCAAATTATTTATTGCTTTTTCATTCACACAAGTAAGGAAAGAGACAATCTCTTTGTTGAAACAATTTCCACACGTATACCATACCATGGCCCTACACAGCTACACTCTTTATGATGTTCTGAAACAGAAAAAAAAAATCACTATGCTTTTTTTTTTTTGCGCTTTCGCACCGGTTTCTGACCTACCATTTGTGGACGACTAATTTGGCTCGTGCGTAGAGGCATGCGCACTGGCCAAACGTTATTCCCTCTGAGAATCGAATTCGGTATTCCCTGGGTACGTCCTTGGAAGGAGCTCCTTGCCACTGGAACCCAAACAACTTGGTTATATGCTTATTTTACTTTCCCACCAAAAGAGAGAAAAATTAATGTCACCTTACACGGTGAAATTTTTTGGTCTTGGCATATTTAGTCTATTTTGCATTTTGAGTTGAAAATTAATCATGATTTCAGAAACTAAATAAATAGTCATCATCAATTATGATATAGTAAATTTAATGCATAGTTTACCATGCAATGTGTGGTATGGGTGACTAGTAATTTAGACTCTTTAACTATATGTTCAAAAATTAAATTTTGTTAATTGAAATAGAGGTACATATTGGTTGAGAGAATAATTGTCCCTAAACAAGTACTCTACATCTGAGGATTATTTATTACTTTTTTTTTTGTACAACATCTGAGGTTTATTTCTACATTTACTAACTATGAAATAAGAGTGCTTTTTTTTTTTGTAAAAAAAAACCTATGACATACTCTTAGTTCATTATTCTTCAATGAACTCTTAGTTCATCTGAGGATTCTTCAATGAAAATAAGAAAAAAACCTTGATTATTCTTCACTTTCATTGAAGAATAATCAAGGTTTTTTTTTCTTTCAAATGAGAGTAAAACTATCACCGTGAGCTTAACTCAGTTAGTAGAGATATTACATGTATTATATGTAGGGGCTGAGGTTCAAACCTCAGACATCCCACTTCTCCACTTTTAAAATATGTGAGTTATAGCTACCAAACTACTTGACAAAAAAAAAAGCAAAACTAAGCAAATTCATTAATATACAATAAAGTTTTTTAGACTTTGTAATTTATTATTTTTTTACATTGTAGACTTTGTATTTGTTTCGACTATCCATAACTTGTATAATATTAATACACATTCTTAATGCAAATATTATACAATTCAAAACCTTGATTAAAGGTACAAGATATATTATTATCATCATAATTATTTTTACATACAAAGATAAATATAAATAATAATACACATAAAGAAAGAAAATTAATGTGAAAAATAGAAACTAGGTTTTTACTATTTCCCTACCCTGTTTCAGTCAAATCAAACCATATTTGCTTGAATACCTTGATAATAAGATCATGATACTCATCTGAATTCAATGAAAGATAACAAGCAAGAAGATCTTCCAAATCCTTTGATGCTCTTATGTTATTCTCCACAATCATCTCCACCATTGACTCTCTAAAATCCTTCTGAGGATTAAAAGATGACTTCACTATTGCTAGACTACCGGAGAAGCTTCTCCGGTAGCCGGAGGAAGTTACCGTCGATGACACACTTTTCCGGCCATGATGAAACTGAACAATTCTTGGAGATTTTATACGAAGTTTGACTCCAGGAGAATTTACAGTACCATTTTTCTTCTTCTTCTTCTTGTTCTTGTTCTTCTTCTGTTGTTCTTCTTGATTGATAATTTTAATCTTTAGAGAGTCTTCTTTGAAGGGTTTGTGCTCATTTTTCATGGTTTGTTTTGTAATGATAGGAGGAAGTTCAAGCTTTGAAAAAGAATCATATGAATAATCATACCCTTCAAGTTTATCATCTTTTCTAGCTAGAGAATTTTTATCAACATCAATAACAATATCTATGTTGTTGTTATTGTTGGATAATTTGTTGCAAGCACAAGAAGAAGTGGTTAATGAAACCATTTCATCGAACGATGGTTCAGTTGGTATCAGAACACGGTCTGTCCTGAATTCAGGGTCCGGGGACTCTGATTCAGTTAAGCTATCAAGTGGAGAAGATGAAAAGTTTTCATGTGGAGAATCTGATTTTATCCACACTGATTCAAGTGTCGTTCGACAACTACAACCCGCGGAGACAGAAGAGGTAACATTTTTTGGAGAAGAAGAAGAATTTTTTGATTTTAATGTTGTGGTTCTTCTTTTTCTTGTTTTGTTTTTGGATGGTGTTTGTGGTGTTTTTGTTTTTGGGTTATTTGATGGTTGTGAAGTGGAAAATATGGTGTTGTTTTGGTTAAGTTCTCTAGTGAAGTAGTATGATTTTCTAGGATTACATTGGTTGGGTTGGTTTGGATTTGAGGAATGTGTTGAAGTTGTTGAGGATAATGAAAAAGGTTGTTTTTTCTTCTTGGAAGGTGTTGTTGATGTTTGGTTTTTTGTTTTTCCTATTTCTTTTAGCTTGTAAAACCAAGCATTGGGAATCATATCTGATAGCTTAAACTTGTTATTCCTCATGCTCTGAACTCACTCTGTATTTAGTTTTGTGAAAGTGTGTTTTTGTGAGTAGATGAAAGCCTTTTCTTGTTCGAGTTCTCTATGCAAATTGTGGGGAATGAGAGTGAGAGAGTAAGACATTACATAAACCCATCAGTGTCTACTTTTTGCACTCTTTAGTAACAATGCTCGCGGGTTTTATGGGTTGAACCGGCAACATATCTATCCATAGATTTTTTTATGAACAAAAATATAAAATAAAATAGATTTCGGACGAGGAATGTTGGAGACCAATCCTACCGTCCATTGTTGAGAGCCAAATTGAAGTTAAAGGAAAGTCATGTATAGATTGATCCAACAAAGAAATTGTAGACATATGGAAGATTTAAATCTAAGATTTTGAGAGAAGCACGTTCTTACTCTGAAGCATATACCATCTGATCAACCTCGAAGGGTTTATTCATAAATTGTTTTGATCCCGATTATATTGCATTTTGAGTGAGTGAAGATTGAATCGCTTTGAACCGGTTCAATTACGGTTGGTTCGATCTGTTTTCACTATTTACTTATTTATATATTTTATTTTGCAAATACTTCTTTACATATTATTTATTTATTTATAGATAAATAAGTAATAGTGACCGATCATCATATCAATCAGAAAATAAAATATTCACAAATGATTCACAACATTGGAAAGAATTGAATCTCAAACTTTGAGGATGAGCTTCAAGGTCTCAAACTAACACCATCAGACAAATCCAAGTGCGTTAATTTTTAAAACATGTTTAGTACCATAAATTTTTTAAAATCGTGGATGGACATAACACAATTCTACAAAATCGGTTTGTAATGTGAGAATTTTTTCCACATATAAACACTTATTTAGATCATCTCTCAATAATGTGAGACTTTAACACACCCCCGCACCAAACACATTAATGTTGTGAGAGAGTATAGTAAAAACCAAACATCGATTAAAAGATAACTTGAATAGATTTTTGTAAGTTAGGATAATCCTCATCTCAAAAGCCGCCGATTTTATCAATTTGTGTTAGATCATACAACAAATTATAAGATAAATAGAAAGAAAGAGAGAAAGGGCATTCAGAATTGGTAGTAGGAAATTGGGTCCACAAGAGAGGGAAGAAGTTGGCACAAAGCAAAATGTGTGGGGTCAATGGGTGATGGTGAATAACAATTGGGAGATTGTGACACTAATAATCAACACCTAACCCAAATAAATAAATAATTAAAAACATCTAACCCAAGTAGAGTACTATATGTTATGTCAAATAATTAACTTAATCAATGTTTTGTTTTGCTCCTTTTAAATAATCTTCCACGTATGGTGATTCCAAGGCAGAAATTTTATGCCTTCTGGGATTTAAGTCATAGCTTCTTTCTCCACGTGGATTACATGCTGATATAATGTTTCAAGGTGAAACAACAATTAACCCATATCGAACGTGACCCATTGAAGATCATTCACTTCTAGTGTAAAGTACATCAAACGTGGGAGAAGCATAAAAAATATTCTTGCATCAACACTAATAACAAAATCTAATCAAGACATGTGGTCAAAGTTCATAAAAGAATTTGTCATTGTGATTTTGATTGCGACAAAAGTTTTTTTTAATGTTTTTTTGACTCTATTGAAGCTGCATGAGTTGTATTTAACTGCATTTATCAATGAAGATTGCTACTATGACTTTAATTTAAAATCTTACATGTGATTATTCATGAAAGAATAAGTCACTCTTACAAAAAGGGAAGAAGTTCTAACATGTGTCATTGTATTGTTCGGGAACAAAACTGGGATAGTGTCGTTGTGAGATTCGCGTAGATGAGGATCACGTACGGCGGAAAGAGTACTCCGACAGCAGAGGTTGTTCGTCGATGGAGAAGAGAAAACTAGTAAAAATAGGTTAGCCCTCCGATCGCTCAAGTTAGTGTTTATCCTTGGAGAGTAAAGTGTGGGAAAATGTGTGTAATAATGATCGTACCTAGCCCATGGCCACAAGCCATGCTTTTATAGTTGAATCCGGCATAACTAATATGGAGTTAGATGGAGATTGATCTAACGGTCGAAAGTTGATTAGGTGATGCCCCTGTGTGGCGAGGCGCACATGTGACCCTCCGTGTGTGTGTCCTCGACTTAAGGTAAGTTGGATTAGTGAGCCGTTGATTATTGGACCGAGGGCCGGTCCGGTAGAGTTATATCTAAAAATTGTATGTAATATAATTCCATTGTTTTAGGTGCAATGTTCACTTGCTCATAGGTTTTTTTCAAGAAAAATGTTGGATGCTGCAAAAGAAACCTTCACGAATAAATGTTTTAGCTACCCATGTATGGTTACAATGCATTATTATTTTTAACTACTTATGTATATGGTAACAAATAAATGTTAATTGTCACGAAAAATGGAAGAACAAAATGTGACGAAATAATTTAATTTTGATCTATCAATTGCAACATGTACACACCATGATTTCAATCAAATCCCAAGAGAGTAAGAGTACATTATTCCACTTGTAAAAAAATAAAAATAGTACATTATTCCATATCACATCGTACTTATAGTTGGACAAATTCTTTATAAACTTTAGCATATGCTCATGATACAAAATCTCGTGATTGATATGATTCATTTCTTTTCGTATTAAATTTTACAATAAAAGTATTTGTAATAAATAGAATTGCTCAAACAATAATTTCTTTTGTCTTATAAAGAGAAAAGCCTAGTAAAGAACTTGTAAGGCTTGAAAAAAGAAAGAATCTCTAGGCTTTTAGTATTTAATTTTGGAATAAAAGTAATTGTAATAAATAGATTGGTCAAAAAATATTTTTTTTGTCTTATAAAGAGAGAAACCTCGAAAAGAATTTGCAAGGGTTGAAAAAAGAAAGAAGCTTTAGGTAGTGAAAGTTTTGTTTGTTGGTGAAGATAAAACATGGGATCTAAATGTGGAAAATCATAGTGGCCCATTAAATTGATAGATTTTAAAAATTTTGGATTACTCTACAATTTTGCCATGTTCTCGTTATTATTGTCTTTTATTTCATGCTTATAGAAACTAGACCATGCGTTAGTTAACATAGTCTAGACCTTTGTTTCGTCCCATGTGTATCCATCGTTTTCTTGGCAAGTCCTTCATGTACCATGTCTAAGATAAAAAAAACTAATCAATTTTCAAAAGAAGAAAAATATCATGAATGTGCACTCTTCAAAGGGTTAAAGAAAAAGTACAATTGAGTCATGAATTCACCTATTGTAAAAGGGAAAGATAGTTCAGGTGTAGATTGAATTGCTTACCTGGATTTGCTAGATCTGAAGTTCACATTCATGTCAAAATCATATAACCAAAAAATTTCAATCATATTTGTACATCATGGTGAAACATACTTTCAATGTTATTTGTACCATAGTGAAAAATGACTCATATTGCCCTAATAAATATACATGACTAGTTGGCTCCTGGACCCCAAAGTAGATAAATATTTTGGGGATTTCATTTTTGACATGATTACACAATTTGGGACTAAAATAAAGACAGCAATAAGATCAAAGAGTTGAGAGCAATGGCTTCTACATAGACAACGAATACGATACAGACATAAACACTTTAACACTATATATGTCAAAAACATTGGACACAATTACACACGCGTATATTTTAGTATTTCATCTTTATCTATCGACTTATCATTGAAAAGTTACAAACGATGAAATCAAATTTAATATCTTTAACTCCAAATGTATCATCATCATTAAAGAGAGAATAAGATAAACTCTTCAAATGTGGGAGCATATCAAATGTGTAAATGAAATAATATTATATTAAATATAAAAAAGTGGTCATTTTCATCGTAGTTGTGTCATAGGTGAAAAAGTATTTGAGATGTATCAAATTGAAGATTTTTTACGGATTCTTGTCTAAAGCGATTAACACATATCATACGAGTGTTGGATACTGACACATGTTAAGCAGGGACATGCCTAATCGTAAGAGTGTTATGCTTCACAGGTAGGGATTATCTTTATCTTTTTTCAAAAGAAATGGACACCTCAATTACATTAGTTTTGGGTGGGTGTATAAAATAATAAAAAACACATATTTCTAAGAGAGAAATGATATTTATACAATCATTTTATGATAATTTTTGTGACAACTTTATCTCTTTTATACCATGGTAGTAGTACATACTAACATTATATTTTTATTTTCTCTCTCTATGGTTTTGGTTTCCGTGTCAATACTTACTTTTCTATATAAATATATTGTTGTCACATAAATAGTTATTCAAATAACCCATCTCTTTCAAAAATTATTGACATATTTTATTTATTCACTAATAAATATGTACTAATAAAGTTTTTTACATTTTAAAGAAAATGACAGAATTTTCTACTAGTGATGTACAAAAACCATAAACTCTTTCATCTCAACACATGTACAAAAACCTAGATAGACATAGATTCTTTCCTCTCAGAAACTTATGTAGAAGAAGATTGATGTATGCTTATATCTGTAAATAAATAATAAATTTGGTCAATTGGTCCCCATCTTTCCTTATTGTATGGAAAGGTACAAGACTAGAAAACCATGTTAACGGTCTAGGTAGTGTTTTCGTGGCGTAACTATAATCTAAACATGATCAAGAAAGATAAGAATTGATTAAAGAGGGGACCAAAGAGTGTAAGTGTCATAATTATAATTATGTATTAAATTTTTGTTTGTATTTTAAACAAAGACAAAGGATGTCTCAAGTGGCAATATTATCCTTTTTGTATTATTAGACGTCTTTGTTTGCAATGCCATGTCACTTTATTAATATAATTTCTTGTTTTTTGAGTACTATATATATCTAGCTAGGTCCTATCATAGGTATCCTATCAAAGTGTTGATTTTTTTTTTCCTAAAAATCATAATAAGTAAATTTTTCAATCAAAGAGAGTTAGGTTCACAAAAATGTTATACTGATTTATGATTGATGGATAATGTTTCTCTGCTTTTGTTTTTGTTTGGTTTTTGCAGGGGCTACCCATGTCCATTGGGTGAGCAATGGAAAGAAAATTCCAATTTGCAAATTGCTGTTCTTCCTTTCAAAAGGAGAGTTATCTCTTGGTAATTTTCAGCGGTAGTTAAATCACGTTGGCACATTTTAGATTGGTTTAATCATTTCAGATCAACCAATCTTAAAAGTGTCAGTGAGAGTTAACTCAAGCGTGAGTTAACTCCTGCTAGATCAAGGAAATGAGCAATTTTGAAAAGGAGAAAAGTAATATCCTTCCAATTTTGATTGAGTGATGGTCTAGGCCCATAAAGTTAAAAGATATTGGGCAATGAAATTTCTTGGGCTTCATTCTTTATCTTTGTAAGGTCAGTGTCAGCCTAATATACAAACAAGAATAATATAGATCAGTTGACTTCAGGATAGCTGCAGCAGTTACTGTTTTGGTTGGCATTGTCCATAAATCATGGATCTTGTGACATGAAATGACACCACAGAACGTGCATTCAACTGCTGAAAATGTAGAGAGAATGTTTCTAAAGCATCATCGTATTCCTAGTTCAATGCAGGTATATGTTATGCAAACATGGAAGACCAAAAACCTTGTCCCTTGATGCATTATTCACAGAAGCTACCCCATTTTTATTTTGAATTCAAATGAGTATAAATTATAATCAATTCCAATAAAATAGATTGAAGTACTGACTGTGTTTCACTCTATAACTTTCACATATATATAAAAGGATATATATGTTATGTTTTATTTTACTTTTATAAGAAGAAGACTATTATCAAAAAGAAAAAAATAAAAAAGACTATTAGGTCAAGATGACTGTTAGAAACACTTTCTTTTTAACACAAACTTCTTTATCGAGTAAAATCAATAACTCGTGTACTTGCTGTGAGTACGATTGTTACTACTTTGCCTGCAATTGTTCAAGCAAAGGGTGGTGGTATTTCTGTTTTGTTAAAGTGATCACCGTGTCTCAGGCCAAGTCCCCCTTTATGTAGGCTCAAAATCTCTCCTGGCCAGAAATCGTCTAGAGGTTACCTCACCACATGTTCTCCTAACTCCTTTATCTGATAATCGTGGTCCTAAACCGCGTAACCGAGATGTTTGAACTTTCCGCTTCTGCTCTCGTCCTCGCTCATGTGCCGAGCACATGGTAAACTTTTGGTCATCCCGGAATAAGGAGTCGTGTGGTCCACAATCCCCCAAACACAATGCATATAATGGCGAAATGTTTGAATATTCTGCTTCTACATGTAAGACACGGGGTAAGCTCATCATAGCAAGGAAGTATGAAACTATATTTTCATATAGAGTAGTGATATTTGTACAACCATTTGTTACAACTTTTGTGACAACCTTCTTTTTCTCTCTTCTTATTGGTCAAAAACAATGGAGAGAGAATATATCATAATGTAAGTATGAGAGAGAAGGTTGTTCAAAAGTTGTCACAAAATAGATGTTCAAATATCATTTCTTTTTCATATAATGGTCTAAGTCTCACATTTTTAAATTTGGTCCCACATAAAGTGGTGGGACTCACATTTATTTTACTCAATAAGAGAATGCATGTTATAAGGGACATTTGAGTCAAAACCTCTTATAGAGGCAGAATCAATGTTATAACGGACCTTTCAGTCAAGTGCAAAAGGTATAATGAGAGAAGATGAAATTGAACAGTTACCACACCGGTTGAACCTCCTAACAATCTTGCAAAAGATGAAGAGATGTTTCAACATGATCCAATTAGAGATCAAAAGTGAAATTTTAATCAATACCACATCTATTTCCCTTATCATTAGTCCCAAACCCATTACTATAAACAAGTCAAAGAAAACATTTATTCTTTTGAGGACCCTCCGACCATTTCCACACATTCATCCAATGAGAGCTACTTGTCGTACTACAATGAAGAAGAAATTCATTAGACTTTATTGAAAAAAATCTTGTTTAATGACTACAACTAAAATTATCCTCTCTCAAACTAGAAGAAGTTGAAATGCACCTAAAAAAATATGATTTAAAATCTATTACTAGAATAAGTTTCACTACAAGAATTTTGCATATTATTGGAATATTTAATCCCTCAGTAGTTATCAAATTCCTCAGTAATACACATTACTGACGGATCTGTTGAGGAAAATGATCCCTCAGTAATACTGGCGTCAGTAATGTTACTGGCGGAATTTTCCCTCAGTAATGAAGAGATGGTTTTGACAAAGCATTACTAAGGGAACAATCCGTCAATAATTACTGGTGGAATAATCTGTCAGTAATTACTGGCGGAATAATCCCATAGCAATGCTTTGTCAAAGCTAGCAGCGAGACCAATACAAAAGCGTCGCTCATATGCGTAACGCCCAAGACCAAACAGAAAGCTAAGAACAAAGCCAGTAGGAGATCCCGTAAAATCTCCACACAGCTAACACAATTACCTCTTAAAACAATACTATGGGAACCAACTATTCATGTAACCATAGTTGCTGCACAAGGTAAATCTTACATTAGTAAACCATAGTTGCTGCACAAGAATTTAACTAGAAATTTTCAAGTTCTACTGTATACTAAACACCAATCTCCAACAGCTTATTGATGAGTCAATAAATTAGTGTTTTTAATATGTTATTTAAGTCTATTTTATTTAGATTTGATTTAGTTTTATTTAAATATTATTACCTTTTAGAATTATTTTACTTCAATTGCAAGTTATTATATTTCAGGAACAAATATTCAAAAGATTTAGTCTTGGAGCAAAAGAAAGGAGAATTGGAGCTGATTCGTGCCAAAAATATGAA
>Ga0315914_1010795_pt1 | contig 11217 bp, 7 predicted proteins | sample MpolenodulesMG_FD_203920 | JGI IMG/M metagenome (GOLD analysis project Ga0315914, IMG submission 203920) | Medicago polymorpha root nodule microbial communities from Los Angeles, California, United States - elongated nodules | ecosystem: Host-associated > Plants > Roots > Nodule | place: USA... | reverse complement strand
AATTTTTAGGTTGTTCCAACTCACAATTTTCATCAAAAATTTCAAAATCTTCGTTTCTCCATGAAACTTCACCATTTTTCAACCAAAAGTTCATAAACACTTCAAACAAACCAAAAACATTCAAAAAATCAAGAAAAACCACCCAAAATCGTGAATTCAAAACCACAATTTCTCAAGAAAAAGTGATAGTGAGATACACCATTTCAAGGCTCAATTAAGGTGGATTTTGATGTTTTGATACCTTTGTAGTTGTTATAAAGCTTTCCCTTTAATTATTTTTGGGGTCAAAACTTGTTGTTCACTTTTCTCTCTCTATACAAACCATCTCTGTGACATCTAAGTTTAGATTCATGATCAGTGCGAAAATCCAATCAAAATAGTATTTTAGTTATTGAGATTTGGTGATTAGTTGAATTTTCAAAAAAAAAAAAAAATAGTGTGTTCTTGTATGGAGTTTCACGTGAGTTAGTGTTTTGGGAGAAATTCTAATATGATCACAAGACCAAACAAATAGTGTTTGGTCACACACACACATAAACAAGTATTTTTTTAATGATGCAAAGAAACTTGATAAAAAAATAATTAAATATTTTGAAGATAATATCTTCATGTGAGTGTGTCCAAAGACTATTTATTTGGTCTTGTGACCATAGAAGAATAGCTCGTGTTGTGGTTGGGGGAGAATAAGTTGACTTCTCCCCCTTGACCAGTGGGACCCATTTTTGTCCTATATGCAGCTTACTATTGCACCCCCATGTTCAGATCTGCACCCTTTTTTTTTTTCATTTTCTTGCATTTTTCTTTATTATTTCTCTAGCTTTTTTTTTTCTTCCTTTTAAACATATCTAGAAATATGCAACATTATCTCATTCTTTTTTTTAATTTTCCTTTATTTATTTTATTTAGTTTATTTTAGTGTTTATTTCATGCATTTTATTTCTTTTTTACTTGCTTGCTTTAATTTAGTGTTTTTTTTAGCATTTTTTATTTTTGCATTTTATTTATTTACTTCATTTACTTGCTGTTTTTATTTTTTTAGAATTATCATCTCATCTTTTATTTTCTTTTATCATTCATTCATTTGCTTTTTTTTAGTGTAGTTTAGTGTTATTGTCTCTATTTTTCCTTCTTTTTTTTAATTTTCTTTTTTGTTATTTATTTACTTGCTGTTTTTTTTAGTATTATTATCTCATCTTTTTTTTCTTTTATTATTTATTTAGTTGCTTTATTTTAGTTCATTTAGTGTTAATATCATATCATGCATTTTATATTTATTTGTCATTTTATTTCCTTGCTTATTATGCTTTAGAATGTACTTAGGGACAAATTTAAATATAAATGAGAAGTAGCACTGACACTCACACATTTATTTTTACCGCTTTATGTCATGACCGTAATTGAGCCTAAAATGAATTAGAGACAAATTAGTTTAATTATTGGACTTTAATTTTTTTTCTTAAAATCAAACTATTAGTAATTTTAGGTTCATTTCAAGAACTTGAGAATTTGCATGAGATTCAACGCCCTTTGTGAATTTCTCTCTTTTTTTTTATTATGTTACGTTGTTGCGCTTAGTCTTTTATTACCTTGCGTTTAACTTTAAAAAAATCATTTTCCAAAAAAATCAAATATGTCAAATACCAAAAAATATTTTCTTAATAGGATTTTAACCCAAGAGGTATTTTTCCTTTTATTTCTTAATTAAACTTTTAATCAATTTTAATATCCATATCGGACTTGGATTTCTTTTAATTAAAATTAAACAACCGCACTTCATTTTATTCTTCTATACCTCTAAGGTCTCTCATCCCTTCTAAAAACCTTTTTCTAAAAACTTTTAAATCAATCCAACCCACCAAATGAAACTTTTGAGGTGAACTACATTGGTTTTGATCCCACTTCCAAATCAAATAAAAAATAACAAAAACATATTTCTTCCCCCTCCATTCTTTGACTTAGAATATTAAGCACTTATTTTCAAAATAAGCATATAACTTAGCACAAGATAAAGTAGGCAAGAGGTTCCTACGGAATACCGTAGTCGTTTAGAGTGCGTAAAACCTTCCATTCGCGAAACCAACCCCCGGACCTTTAACCTCTCAAGGGTTTTTCTCTCTTTTTCCGTTCCCAAGAATAAAAATAGAAAGTTCAAAGATTGACGATTCAAAACCAATCAATGGTTTGATATCCGAAAATCAAGAGCACACTGTGGATTTCAAACTTGTATTTTGGATATTTTTTTCCTTCAAAAAATTAAAATCTTCATTGAATCCAAATCGTCTAATTTTGATTGAATGTCCATCAATGAAGTGGACTGCGTGCAATTACGGAAGAATTATGCTTTTCTCCCATTAAAAATTGCTCGCTTCCAACCAAACTTCCGAAAATACATCTGTGTGACTTAAGTCACGCAACCTACGTGAGTTAACTCACGCATGATTTATAACTAGTGTGAGTTAACTCATGCAAGATTTATAACCAACGCGAGTTAACGCACGAAGCATGACTTAAGTTACGTAGGAGTATTTTCAGAAGTTTGGTTGGGAGCAAGCAATTTTTGATTGAAGAAGAGCAGAATTCATTGCGATTTGTGACTGCACAAAATTCAAATCCAAATCCCTGAATTGCTAGACGTAAAGTTGAAATCTAGAGATTTTCCATGTTGGCAGCATGGTTGGTTAATTATCTTTTTCTTCCACTAGGAAAAGGTGATATGATACTCGTTTTATGTGAACCTGTGAGCTTGTACTACTTAGAGACATGTAAGTACTTAATAAAAAATTTTGCTTTTCATCATGCCAATGCATTTTCCACACTCATCTCTCTATCTTCCCTGTTAAAGTAGCTTTTCTGTCTTAGCACTTTTAGGCAAGCAGGTGATAATATTATTCTCTCGAAGTTAATAAAGGACATGACCAAAAGCTGTTTGTTGTCTCTCAGAATTATTTTCTTGATCAGTATAAAAAACTTAAAAAGGGAGTATGCCGTTGTTGTCTCAGAATTAGGGCATTCCACGGGTTGTCTACGGTGGATCGATATTTGAAAATTGTCCGAAACACTAGCAACGACCGACACCACCTTACAAAAATAGAAGTTCGCAACCATCTTTATCATATCATGTCTGAGACGGTAACCTAATTGGTGTCGGTTTGACAAAAACATTTAAAAACAAGCAGAAGTTTAGTTTTGAGACATGCATATATGTTTTCTCTTGTTTTTGCCTAGCTGACAAGTGACAACAGTTAAGTGTCTCCAACTTTACTATAATTTAACAGTAAATAATGATATTTCTCAGAATTGCACAAGAGTAAAGTATGTTTTATGATGTTACAATTTTTGTGTAACATCATAATTTACATGAAGCACAGAAAAATAGTAACAAACTCTCAATCATATCCATTGCTTAGAAGGCAAACCCTTATCTTTTACCATACAAATATCACAGTACAAACTCAAATAGTAACAAATAATCATACAACTAATTACTAAACCTCACACAGAAGGCACAAACAAGCAAGAACATTCAAACACTTAACATGTTTCAACTTTTAATAATGAATATTTATTGTTGGAACTTCATTCTTCATGATTATGCTGCTTCCTTAACTGGCTTAACAAGGGTTGAAGGGAAATCAAGCAGCACAATCTTTTCAATAGCTGTTGAAAACTTTTCAGAGAACTCAACATGACTTGGATGGCTCTGAAATGCAGCAAAATCTTCTTTCTTGTTGAATGTCATCAAGAAAGCATGAGTGAAACCTTGTCTCAACACATCCAGGCTTTCAATATCCTGTCCCCTGTATAAGACATACATGATTAAAAAGCTTAGGATATGATAGTACTTAGTAGGGTTTTGTGCAAAGATTTTTTACAATGCCAAATAATCATAATCGTCACATCGTTGAAAACCGATTACTTATAACTAGTAATTTTAAAGTCATGCATATATGATTAGTTGTGACTTGGTGACGGTATACAATTATTTATATTGACGGTATATCAAACTTCGACTCTAGAAAAAAATCTCCACAACTACGAGTCTACAACAGTGATGTAAGCCCGAAATCAATTTTTTTGATGTTTTCGCGTTGGTAATGTGGCTGCAATCGAGGCCTATTTAACTATAAATCTCAGTAAAATCATGGATTACAATAAAACTGTGAACACGGCAGCAACCTCAATCTAAAAACTTGATATTTAAGTACATGAGAACTATGATTAATTGTCTTTGTTCTACTTTGAACCATTGTTCTTGTATTTGTGTTTCTGTTATCTAATATATCACTGGTGTAGCTCAATAAAAAAACTATCTGTGTCAAAGGTTAATAAACTGAAGGACTTGAGAATGTTTATCTACTTGTTCTTATATTTACTGAAGTATAATATTGCCTCTTGCACAATATAAAAGGTAAATGTATAAAACATACCATTCAAAGGATTTGACAAGATCAATCTCTGAGACCAATTTCTCCATCCCTTTTGTAAGCTCTTCCACTACTACACCTTCTTTGAACTTAACAATCACAAAGTGCTTGAATTCCTCCATGACTACCATTTTTTGTGAAGTAAAGCTTGCTACTAGGAGCCTAATATATAAGCACAATTTAGGGTTTAAAGGTCAAATTACCTTACTGTCTTGATCTGTCAATTGTCAGAACCCCACGACTCATTTCATTACTATGTTGGCCATAATCAATTATGTAACTTCTACACTTCAAAATTCAAATTCAAAGTGTGTCCAGTATCCAACATGTGTCAACGTCTAATATAGTACTGATGCATGTGATTACATATGATTTTACATTTTTACATTATTACCGATGTCAACGTGTTAGTGTCACTGTATCTATATTTTTGCTTCATAAGTAACCAATTAATAAAAAGTTGTAGGGGACAGCATCCACAGCTTAATCTTAGGAAAGGTACTACATCTTTTCATCTTATTGACCCACCAAGGACCAACTTCTTTCTATCAAACAGTAAAAAAGTTGTCTAGTTTCATTGTCTTGTGGCACATGAAATGGAGGGTCCTTGTTTGTTTTATTTTTACCTATAGAAGTTTGAGTGTGATATTTGGCATCATTGTGAATCAGAAAACATCATGATCATATATGGAAGAACCTTTTTTCTTCCTTCACTTGCTTTTTCCTTTGAAAGATGTGAAGAAAAGCAGTGATTCAATTTGTGTGTGGCTGGACTTTTCTCCATGTCCTATCCATGTGCACTGAATTATTGAAACTTCAATAGTTGGATGGACATGTTATACATGTACCTATTGTAAAGAATCTTTGCTTAGCAACTAGGCTTGTAGTCTAAGTAACACTCTCATATTATGTATAGTCTTATTTAGCTTTCACACATTCAGCCGATTTATTTCCCATTTTATCAATTAACCTTTCACTATTAATTATGTAGTTGTGGAATACCAGGGCTATGCTTGTTAAAAGGTAGTTCCTTGGTGAAATTTACAGCTTGATAATATATAAATTACTTTATAGCTATTTATACCTATATATAAATTTACAGCTTGTAGTAAAATTAGTGGTTCAACCGATTCATAAATATAAAAATGACATAAAAACATACCATATTGTCAAAATGAGAATTAAAGGTCCCTAAAAAAGAGAACGAAACGGCCCACAACTTAACTTTTATGATTATGTATAAATTATTGTCATAATAAATGAACAAGGTCACTTTGTAAGTAAAAAAAATCGCAGATCAATATTAAGTTCCTTCATTATAATTATATGTTTTAAGCAAGGTCAATGTATAAACAACAAACTAAGTCTCGTATAGAAAATAAAGAATACCCGCCGTTATGTATAACATGTAAAGATTTGGCTTGGTATGTATTAGGTGGATCCCCAATATGTTACATATCATTTTTTTTGATTTGTTTATTCTTCAGGAGGGTAAACTCCTGTCATTCCTTCCTACATCTAATATGGCTTTGTTGTATTTGGGTTCTCTACAATGAGTGGAACCATAGACTCTTCACTATACCGCAAAATCAGTTATGCAGCTGTGGAAAAGGTTAAAATTACTTCTCTTCGGTGGTTGAAAGCTAAAAATGTATGCTTTCCTATTGGTTCCCATATGTGGTGGCAGCAAACCCCTTGTTTGTTTGGGTATAGGCTGAATGTTATTTATTTTTCATTTGTTTATGAGGATTGGTTGTTGTAACTTTGTTCTGTTTCTATAGGCACTCTGCGTTACGGAGCAGAATTTTTTTTCGTGTTAATATATCTCATTTTGGCTTGTTCAAAAAAAGAAAAGAAAAGAAAGAATACCTAAAATGAGTTTATTTAGTGCGAGACTCTTCATTTCTCAAATCGATTTTATAAAGAATATGTCAAGACTCGATATTAATATAAAAACTTAATGCTTAAAAAAAATATATAAAAACTTAATACAATGGCTTACAACTTGTATGATTAAATTCTTCTGAAAGAAAAAAAAACTTGTATGATTAAATTGTCCATGTTAATGTAAACAAAAAAAAATTGTCCATGTTAAAAAGACAACCTAAATTATTTTGAACGCTTTGGTAAAATCAGTAGGTAATGCATCTTTTTTTGACAATAGTTAGGTAATCCATCTAATCACCAGTTACAAGAAGAAATGCTTTCCACGATTTGATTAGCTTTTTCTTTTGACTAAACGATTTGCTTAATTTTTTTCCAACACAAAATATGTAATTCCTTTTTTTTAGAATAAATATATAATTCAAATACTTCCGTTTTCTCAAAGAATATACTATTAAAAAAATTACCTTTATAATTAAATTAATTTTCTATTCTAAATTAATTTTTTTAAATTAATTTTCTGCGTGTGGCAGAACAAGAACGCTGAGGTTATAGCCAGCTGATGACTCAATATTTGGGTATGGTGAATAGCAAGTCAAAGTAAACCGTAACCATTTGTGTTTCGTCAAGTAAATCTCTTGTGTTGGCTCTAAAATATAATTTGCATATGGGAGACTAGGAGAGTTATTTTGATCAAGTTTTAAAATATTGAAGAAGGGTTTAATTATCAATTTTTTATTTTAAGAATACTAGTGCCTTGTTATTGGAGTCTTGGAGACGCTAATCGTTGAGTTCCAAATTGGCACATATCGGATGTTTATTGAACACCCTATGGTTGCTATAAACTTAGTAATGTTTATGCAACATGTTTGATAGGGTATGTGAGCAGGTATTGACGTTGATGTGAGGGATAGAATGAATGTGTTGTCACTATTGGTAAATCGTTTTTATCACTTAGCTTCTAGATTCAGAAGTGGCAAAAACTTTAGTTATGTAAAACAATTTGAGATTTACAAAGAACATGTCTTTTTTTAATTTTATATGTTTTAATGACCCTGAACTCTCATTAATAATCATCTATTTATGTCGGTTCTACTATTGATGATTGTATTAATTTTATATTTGTTTTTATATTTTTTACATGTTAGATGTGACACCAATCAAAATGTCCATTGTTTAGCTAAATGTATTCTTCATAATACATCTTGTATATGAATTGAACCACCTTAGATGATCCTTTAATTTTTTTATTGGATATTTTAGTATTTATAGGTTATAACAAGAAATTACATAACTTTGCCTAAAATACAAGAAAGTATAGACCACATATGCATTTTTACATATACAATGTTATTTTCCTTTTAACACTTTATTTCAAATATTTATTCTTTTTTTATTCTTCAAATATTCATTCTTTTATTTGAGAAACTAAATGAATTTGATCACTTTATATAGATCCATTTTCAAAATAGTAGAACATAAACTAATTTCACCAAATAAGAGAATCAATTTAAAAAGTGTTAAAATGAGTGTTACTAACATTACACATATATGAATTGAAGTAGCAAAGAATTGGTGTTTGAACTCCACTGGGAAGGGAGATCCGGATTACACGTACGTAGTTAAAATGATGTCTCATCAAGGACAGACAATTCAATTTTAAAATAAGTATTTTTTTTTATTGGTTGACGAAAGGACAATAACCATTAAAACTAACATAAATAAATGGAAAAGTCGAGTTTAAAACCAACTTTTATGTCCGATTTAGCAATTTTGGCATTTTTAATATATTTGCTTTAAAATTTGAAGAGATTAAGTCTATCCTAATTACAATGCAGGTCTGAATGTGAATAGTTTTATTTTATGAAAAGAAATGAGAGATGATGTGAAAATGGCACAAGGCACGCATCAGCTGTGTTTGCCTTAACCTTTTGTTTGACGTGTAGTATAGGTTTTGCTCCAATTACAGCTAACGTTCCTGAAGCCTTTATTTTTACGTTTCAGAAACTATTCAACGGTCTATTTAATATTTTAAAAGTTTCACCTTTCAATTTATAACTCAAAATCACCCCTTTAACTCGTTTTTCTCTTTCCTTTTTATTGAAATAAGTGATTTTTACATCCATTTTGTTTTTTATTTTGTGATTTCTTCGTCTTCGTGCGTCGTTGGTTTGTTCGTCATCTTTGTGCGATGTAGTTTGTTTTTCTTGTTTCTCTCAGGTATTTGATCGGTTCAAATTGTCAGATCAGCTTCAATCTAGTGCAGATCCAATCAATGACTTTGGCGTCATCCACGTTGCAGATCCGAAGACATGATTATTCTGGAGATTTAAATATAGTCATATGTGTAAGCATTTGTATCTTGCCGTTTTATGCTATTAATATGGATGTTGTGAGCCTGGTCACATATTCATCATTTTTGTTTTTAGCGAATTTGCATTATATCAACGTATTCTATCAATTTGAATAAATAAATATCTTTTGTTTTGTCAATTTTTTTTATCTTTTTAAGACAAAAATTAACCTTTCATGAAGAAAAAAAAAACAAAAATTAACTTTTTATTTCTTTTTAGTTTTTTAACTTAGATACAAGTTTTTTTTAGGGAACTTTAGATACATGTTAGTACGACTGTTTTTTCATCTTTCATATTTTTAATAATTTGATGCATCACTCATATTGTCATGGACATGTAAATATAAGAGTCATGTTAACTAATATCTTTAGGCACTAGTGGAGCCAGAAAAAGAAAAAAAAAAGGTTAAGGCAAAATAAACATTAATCACAAAATTGATCATAAAAAAAAAAAATTAAACTGCACACTTCAAAAATTTAAAATAATTACAACATCCAAATAAGATTCAACTTCTAAGAGGAGCTCTCTCTTTTCTCTTTCCTAAATCCGAGTCATCACAACTTTTCTTCTTCTTGATCACTAAAGAGTGGTGATTTAAGGTCAATTTTGACCTAAAATCACCCATCTGAATTGTTTTTATTTTTTTTAGTTAAATAAGTGATTTTCATATAATTTCAGTTTTCTTTCGTTTGTTTTTGTGATTTCGTCGTCTAGCACGACTTTGTTTAGTTTGATTTCCCGTCTTTGTACAGTGTGTTTTTGATTTCCCGTTTTAGTGTAGTGTTTATTTGATTCAGGTTGAATTTGAAAGATTAGTCTTGATCAAGTGCAGATTCAATCAATGACTTTTGTATCGTCAACGTTGCAGATCCGGAAACATGAGTATTTCAGTGGCTTGATTATAGTCATATTTGTAGGCATACGTACTTTGTCGTTTTATGTTATTAACATGGATGATGTGAGTTTTTTTTTACAAATTCAACCTTTTGTTTTTAGCGACTTTAAATTTGTATTGTATCGATGTACTCTATCAATTTGAATGAATGAATATCGTTTATTTTTGTAAAAAAATAATAAAACAATTCTCAAAATTATCAATAATAAACTCAAAATTAAACTAATAGTTGTACTAATTCTCTTTTCAATAATGGACCATCGATCAAAACTAGGTGGATGATAAGGGCTAAACAGTTGAATAGAATCAATGGATTGAGAAACAAAGAGTGAAAAGAATGAAAGGTACATACATGAACACGGGACATGGAGATAATGGGTTGGGTTTGTTAAAAAACAAAGAGACAATGGTAGGGTGGGCCAACCCCTTAAGGGTAAAATTCCAACAATCTAACCGCAATTAAAAGAAATTAGAAAATTTTACCCTATTCCTCAACAATTATACTCATAATCCCATAAGCCTTAGAAATTACAAATTATAACTATTTTTAAAATCGCACCCATTAATCTATCAAATTGTCCAGAATTGAAAATAGCTACAGGTTTTTTGGTAATTTACTACTATAACAAAAAGTTTGATGAAGATTTTCCATAAAAGTTAGCCATTGTTCAATAGTGGATGATCCGCAAATCAGAAATAAACATAAAAAGCCCACATCTTTGAGATCCTTGTCTTCTATGAAACCATCAAAACACAGGGATGGACCCAATGTTGGTCCATGTGTGGCTAAAGTCACACATCCATTCCCCAACTCTTTTTTATTTAAAATAAAACACACAGCCACATCAAAACACTTCTTTCTCTCGTGCGAAATAAATAAGTGCAAGATTTTCAAGTTGGATTTGCTCTTGTAGGTTTCATAGTGGTTTTTCTAGTTTGGTTTAGAAAGAGCTTCGTTTCTTTCAGAAAAGGATCACAGAGGGAGAAACCTTTGTTATCATCAAGAGTATGGGGAGCCTTTAAATCCCCAAAAATTAATGGATGACTTTTAATTATTATTTTTTATTGAAATCAATAGGATATTATTGGAGACACCTTTGTTGAGATGATCCAAGAAACAGTTTCGTCCAATCACACTGTGTGTAATATTTCTTACAAGACCATTATGAAGTTATTGGCTCAAAGTTTCAATGTATTTATAGGTTCTTTAGTTGGTCCTTACTAGAATAGCTTTGTTCCCCACATGAGGAGTTGGGATAATATTGTTATAGCTCATGAAGTTATGCATTTTATGGTAGGAATGGTTCAATGGCAATAAAATATGATCTTCATAAGGCTTATAATAGACTTAGTTAGCCTTCCAAAGAGTTTGGTTTCCCTTGTTTGGCATTTCATCTCCGATCCTAAGATTAAAGTTTTATGAAAACAGATATTGTTCTCTGAACTTACGTGATTCTAACATAATCATTGGTATGTTGCGCTTTCTTGAGGCTGAAAGGCATGGCCATATAATAATAGTTACAAGTGTTGGTCATGAAGGAGGTGTGAAGCGCGTTGACAATATCCACCTTGTTTGATTGTAACCTAAGTATGCGTTCATGAAGGTTAGAGTTTTCACCCTAAAGCGTCATTAATTAGTCGGTCAATGCTTTGCAAGCAA
>Ga0315914_1010794_pt1 | contig 11219 bp, 14 predicted proteins | sample MpolenodulesMG_FD_203920 | JGI IMG/M metagenome (GOLD analysis project Ga0315914, IMG submission 203920) | Medicago polymorpha root nodule microbial communities from Los Angeles, California, United States - elongated nodules | ecosystem: Host-associated > Plants > Roots > Nodule | place: USA... | reverse complement strand
TTTACTTTATCCGCTGCACATAGACTCTGAACTCACTCAGACTCTGAACTACTTCAGACTCTGAAACTGAGGACAGTTATCTAGAACGTAAAAGAAGAAGTTTCCAAAAACACAATTCAACCCCCCCCCTTCTTGTGGTTTTTCTCACCTTCACGACCACGTGGCATCAATTTAAAGGATCAAAATTTAAAAGTTCTCCTCTTTCCTATTAAAACACATTTCTTCTCCCAATGTCACTTCACCCAATAACGCCGTCATTTTGGAGATCTTATGGACCATTACTTTCGGAAAAGAAAAAAAAAACTCCTTAACTTCCCACTATCTCAAAAACTGTCATTCCCTTTACCACACGTGGCAGTTACTGAAAAGGGAAAATGAAGAATTTTGTCTCATCAATCACCTTCCTTGCCTATAAAATCCCTCTGTCTATTCTCTTCTTCAACCCATCTTCCATCTGAAAAAACTTGCATTCTTCTCTTACTGCGAAAGAAAGAAAAATTCTACAAAAAATGGAACAACTTCCAAAAGACGTTCTGCTCATCATTGTCAAAAGGTTGCAACTTCTGGCACTGAAAACCTTTTGAGGTTTAGATCAACCTATGTTCTTCATCAGGAGCTTGCCAATAAGAAGGTGGTACCTAGGGCTTTACCAAGGGACTGTTTGTGGTATCTTTCTGACCACTGGCCTTGCGTATAAAAATGTGCCTTCATGTAGCAAATTTCTCGTAGTGGGCATGCATCGTACTATGTAGTACTGGTCCTCAACTATTTCAAAGAGGGTGTCCCGACCTGGACAAGTATTTTCTGATAATGCTGAAAGTATTAGCCAAAGATGGGTTTACGATAGATGAGGTCTTTCCCATCTTTAGAAACCTTTTCGACTGTCAACAGCTTGCTGACTGCAAAAGGGCTACCATGAACGTCAAAGGTCCTCCTCCTTACTAGGGCCATTACTGGTTGAGGTCCTTACCCCCAGGCTTGGAGTACAAATTTACGTGCACTTCGAATAGAACCTGTAAAGGGGATGGGAGAAAACCTAACATCTTTTGGCCACCTCCAGGCTCAGATGATGAGTATTCCATGACGGATCTCTGCCTCTTTTGTCATTTTGATGTCGAGATCGCTTGGTTTCTTGTCCATTTTCGTTTCTTAGGAGACTTTTAAGTTTTATTTGTAGTTCAAGGCCAATAATCCATCTTTTGTAATATGTATGTCGAATAAATTATAATGGATTTAAATCCATATTTCGACACTAATGTATCTTGGCCCATGTTAGCCTATATTTTCAAAAGGCTCATTTAATGCAGTCAACAAAAGAATCAAAGCCTTTTCCTTTAAACTTGAGGAGTTCGATGAGATGAACTTAGTGTAAAAAGGTCTAAAAGCCTTAGAGTTCAACAAGGCGTGAGTCAAGGGTGCAATACCGTCAAAGCCAAACAATTCTTGTTGAGGCGGGAAGATTTCGAATTTCGAAGAGAAGTGTTTTCCTCAATGGAAACGTGGGAGACAAGCGGTTGTCTACATGAAAGAAGTGTTGATCGTGGGATTATGCTTTTTCTAATTATTTTCCTATGTATAAATAGTAGTTTTCGATAGGGAAAACGAGTTGCAAATCACTTATAGAAATTCTACAACACTCGAAGTACTGGCGCGAGAGAAAAGAGGTATAACACTTAACAGTTGTATCTAGAGTCTTGGTCTGTTGTCTTAACACTTAATAGTGTAGCATGAAAAGATCTGAGAAAAACATATCTGGTGAAGACTCCACCTCTGGTCGGAACAACAATGTTGTTCCATATGATTATGGTGATAAGAAATCTAACACTGGAAAAAGTTCCAATGTTTAATGGAGATCCTGAAGAATTCTCTTGGTGGAAAACCAACTTCTACAGTTATGTCATGGGTTTAGATGAAGAACTGTGGGATATTCTTGAAGAAGGTGTTGGTGACTTGGTCCTTGATCAAGAAACATACTCCTGCTCAGAAGAAACTCTACAAGAAACATCACAAGATCAGAGGATCACTTGTTCTTGCTATACCTCGTGCAGAGTATATGAAAATGAGTGAAAAATCTACTTCAAAGGAAATGTTTGCTTCTCTCTGCGCAACCTATGAAGTTGGTAAGAAAGTTAGAGAATCAAAGACTCTTATGCTTGTTCATCAGTATGAGTTGTTCAAGATGAAAGATGATGAAAGTATTGAGCGAATGTACTCAAGATTTCAGACTGTAGTCTCTTGACTTCAAATACTGAAGAAAAGCTATGTAGTTTCTGATCATGTGAGCAAGATACTGAGAAGCTTACATGCTAGATGGAGACCTAAAGTCACTGCTATTGAGGAAGCTAAAGATTTAAACACTTTATGTGTTGACGATCTTATAAGCTCTCTCAAGGTTTATGAGATAAGTCTAAATGAATATGAATCTGTGAAGAAGACAAAATCTATTGCTCTGCCATCTAAAGGGAAGTCATCAAAAGCTCTTAAAGTAATTGAATATGAAGAAGAGTCACTTGATGGAGATTCTGATGAAGATCCTACTGAGAAGATGGCTATGCTTTCCAACAAGCTTGAGTATCTAGCAAAGAAGAACAGGAAGTTTTTGAGCAAGAGGGGCGGTTACAAAAGCTCCAAGAAAGAAGATCAAAAGGGTTGCTTCAACTGTAAGAAGCCTCGACACTTTATTGTTAATTGCCCTGATCTTCAGAAGGAAAAGTCAAAGACTAAATCCAAGAAACCAAATTTCAACTCAAGCAAATTCAGGAAGCAGATTAAGAAGAGTTTAATGGCTACTTGGGAAGACTTGGATAGTGAATCTGGTTCTGAGAAAGAAGAAGTTGATGATGAAGCAAATGTAGTTCTGGGGTTAGTAGCTACACTAACATCAGAAGCTGAACTTGAATCAGATTCTGAAGATGAAAATGAGATATGCCTAAGAGCAAAGGAAAAACAAAGATCATGGTACCTAGACAATGGTTGCTCAAGACATATGACAGGAGAGAAGTCTATGTTTATCACCCTCACAATAAAAGAAGGAGGAAATGTGAAGTTTGGACGCAACCAAGCTGGAAAAATCATTGGTACAAGAACTATTGGTAACTCCTCTATCTCTATTAATAATGTATGGTTGGTAGATGGTCTTGAACATAACCTTTTGAGTATTAGTCAGTTGTGTGACAATGGTTATGATGTGATGTTTGACAAAACCAACTACACAGTAGTTAACAAGGATGACAACTCCATAGTGTTCAAGGGAAAGAGGATTGAGAATGTCTATAAAATTAACTTCTCTGAACTGGTTGATCAGAAGGTAATTTGCCTTCTATCAGTGAATGATAAGAAATGGGTATGGCACAGAAGGTTGAGACATGCTAACTGGAGATTAATCTCTAAGCTTAGTAAGTTACAACTTGTCAAAGGCTTACCTAACATTAACTATCATTCAGATGCACTCTGTGGTGCATGACATAAAGGGAAGATTGTTAAATCATCTTTAAAACTAAAGACATTGTCTCAACTTCCAGACCCTTAGAATTACTTCATATTGATTTATTTGGACCAGTTAACACTACATCCTTATATGAAAGTAAATATGGTTTAGTCATTGTTGATGATTATAGCAGATGGACTTGGGTAAAATTTCTGAGAAGTAAGGATAATGCTTATGATGTATTCAGTAGCTTCTGCACTCAAATACAATGTGAAAAAGAAATGAATATTTTAAAAGTCAGAAGTGATCATGGTGGAGAGTTTGAAAATGAGCCATTTGAAGCTTTTTGTGAAAAACATGGAATTATCCATGAATTCTCCTCTCCTATAACTCCACAGCAAAATGGGGTTGTAGAGAGAAAGAATAGAACTTTACAAGAAATGGCTGGAACCATGATTCATGAAAATAATTTGGCTAAACATTTCTGGGCAGAAGTAGTGAATACAACATGTTATGTCCAAAATAAAATCTATATCAGACCTATCTTGGAGAAAACAGCATATGAACTCTTTAATTGAAGAAGACCCAATATCTCTTACTTTCATCAATTTGGATGTACCTGTTACATTCTAAATAACAAAGTCTACCTAAACAAATTTGATACCAAGGCCCAAAGAGGAATCTTCTTAGGTTACTCTAAAAGGTCAAAGGCATACAAAGTGTATAATTCAGAGACACTCTGTGTTGAAGAATCAATGCACGTTAAATTTGATGACAAAGAGCCTGGAAACAAAACTCCATAGCAAGGTGAAAGTTTTGCAGATATGCAGGTGCCTGAAGACACTTCAGAACCTGATCTGACTCCAGAGTCTGAAGAGAGCCCAGAAGCTGAACCCACTCCAGAAGCTCAAGATGGTTCTCAGCAAGCTAATCAATCCAAGAATACATTCAAGTACAAGTTTTCACATCCTAAGGATCAAATCATTGGAAACAAAGACAGTCCCAGAAGAACAAGATCATATTTCAGACAAGAAGAGTCCATGATAGGATTGTTATTAGTGATAGAGCCTACTATAGTGGATGAAGCACTTTCAGATTATGGATGCATAATAGCTATGCAAGAAGAGCTCAATCAAGGAATGATGTGTGGGATCTGGTACCGAAACCTCAACACAAGAACATTATTGGAACAAAATGGGTATTTAGAAACAAGCTTAATGAACAGGGAGAAGTAGTCAGAAACAAAGCTAGACTTGTTGCTCAATGTTACAGTCAACAAGAAGGCATTGATTATACTGATACATTTGCTCTAGTTGCAAGATTGGAAGCAATCAGGTTACTTCTATCCTATGCAGTAAATCATGGCATAATATTATATCAAATGATGTAAAAAGTACATTTCTCAATGGAGTGATATCAGAAGAAGTGTTTGTCAAGGAACCTCCTGGTTTTGACGATCTTAAGTATCCTGACCATGTTTATAAGCTTAAGAAATCACTATATGGTCTTAAACAAGCTCCTAGAGTCTGGTATGACAGACTAAGTAATTTCTTAATTGAAAATGATTTTAAAAGAGGTCAAGTTGACACAACACTCTTAAGAAGGACTCTTGAGAAAGACATTCTAGTTGTGCAGATTTATGTTGATGATATAATATTTGGTTCTACTAATGCATCTCTTTGCTAGGAATTCTCTAAGTTAATGCAGGATGAATTTGAAATGAGCATGATAGGAGAATTGAAGTTCTTCCTTGGAATTCAAATCAATTAGTGCAAAGATGGAGTGTATGTTCATCAAACAAAGTATACTAAGGAGCTTTTGAAGAAGTTCAAGCTTGAAGATTGTAAAGTGATGAACACTCCAATGCATCCAACTTGCACCTTAAGCAAAGAAGATACTGGATCAAAGGTAGATCAGAAGTTGTATAGAGATATGATTGGTTCTTTGTTATACCTCAATGCATCTAGGGCAGATATTTTATTTAATGTATGCTTGTGTGCAAGATTCCTGTCAGATCCTAGAGAATCTCATTTAACTGCAGTTAAGAGAATCTTCAGATATCTGAAAGGAACAACAAATCTTGGACTCCTTTATAGGAAATCCTAAGATTATAAGTTGGTTGGATTCTGTGATGTTGACTATGTTGGTGACATGATTGAAAGAAAATCAACCAGTGGTAACTATCAGTTCCTAGGTGAGAATATGATATCCTGGGCTAGCAAAAGACAAGCTACTATTGATATGTCTACAGCAGAAGCAAAATACATCTCAGCTACAAGTTGTTGTACACAACTACTTTGGAAGAAAGATCAGTTGGAAGATTATCAGATTAATGCTAACAGTATTCCCATTTATTGTGATAATACTGTTGTTATTTGTTTGTCAAAGAAACCAATTCTACATTTTAGAGCCAAGCATATGGAAATCAAACACCATTTTATTAGAGATTATGTTCAAAGAGGAATTGTGGATATACAATTCATTGATACTGAACATCAATGGGTTGATATATTCACTAAGCCTTTAATTGTTGAAAGATTTGATTTTATAAAGAAAAATTTGAACACACACTTTCTGTCTGATTAAAATGCTTGCCTCTGAATAGGAATTTAGGTTCTGAAGTTGTTTAGAAGCTATAGTCCATCAGAAGCTCTTCACTGAGATTCTGAGGAAAATGTGCTTCTGAAGATGACATCAGCATCTGAACTCCAGAATCTGAACTCTTTGCTTCTAAATAGTAGTGTTAGTGGAAACGTTGGTAGTTACTTTTTGGTAACAGCTGTCCCACTAACATAGTAGTTACTCTGAGAAACTCTGACATGGTCTATTTGTATGGTGTCTAATGTAAGAGGGCAATGATGATTTTATTCTTTGAAAGTACTATCTCGCGCCCCCTATGTCATTAATGTTGTGTTTGTTTGTCCCCTTCTGAATTGCAAACGTTTTTACTAAAAACACTTAGACAAAAACACACACTTCTCACTTCACTACCTACACTTTCTGATTTTAGAATTGTTTCTCTGAAAAATCTCTGCATTTTCAAAATCAACCTAGAACCCTAAAACTTCATCAATCCTCACATGGCATCGTCAAGCTTAAATCAAGGTACTTGCATGCAAATAGATTCTAGAGAATCTCTTTAGATTAAAGGAAGAACCATGAAGTTGGAAGAAGATAACTTAACCATACAAGTTGAAAATCCAATGGATTTTGTAGCACTAACTCGTCATGATTGTGATCTTACAACTTATTTGAGATATAAAGACTTATCATGATACTTCACTATGCTGGATGGTCCAACATATGAGAATCTGGTTAAGTACTTCTAGGTTAGAGCAGAAATCTATGACAAATATGCGGCAAAGGCTGAAGAAGATCACATGGTACTGCTTGATCATAGTCTTAAAGGACAATCAAGGGTAGAAATGAGTTTGAAGGAATTTACTAGATCAGAAATCCGTTCAAACATAATGGGGATTCCAGTCACCATTACTGAAGAAGTTATTGGAAGAGCTTGCAGAAGGGATGTTGAAGGAGCTTTTCAATGGAATCTGAATAGCAAGACAAGCTCTTAGATACTTGTTGTTCGTGATACTCTGTTCAATGGAAACAAGAAAGGAAAGTACAAGGATATGTAGAAGGAACACAAAGTACTTCAGAAGCTGATGCAAGACTGTTTCTTACCTAAGGCAGGTGGGGTAGACACACTATCGCTAGAGCACAAAGTGTTTTTACACTTTCTTATAAAATTTGACAAGGTGAATCTGCCAAGATACATCTTTCATCACATGATATGGGCTCTGAAGGAAAGCCAGGATAAACAAAGAGCTTATATTCCTTATGGAAGGCTGCTATCTGAAATATTCTATCAAGGAAGAATCTTGGAAGCTCTCAAACTGTCCAAAGTGGTTACCGATAAGATGTTGGGCACAATGGTTGGAAGGTATATCAATGGTAGCACTCTGAAGCACATGTACCTGGTAAAGGAGGTTATCAGGATGAATACTGATCTTAAGGAGTCCATGATCTTATCAAACCTGATGGAAGATTTTCCTCCAATCTCAAAGGAAGATCCTCCTGAGGTACGAGTTGCATATGTTTATGATCACTAGAAGACTACTAGAGAGATCATAAAGATGAGTGACATCCTAGAAACTATGTATGGTGGTTCTCTACCTATTGCTTCTAAGAAAAAGAAGTTAAAGAAGAAAGCAACTTCAGAAGCTGCTGAAGATGAAAAAGCTTATGAACCTCAACCCAAGAAAGTCAATAAGGATAAAAAAGTTATTCAAGTGAATGAAGTTGGATCTGATCTTCCAAATATTCAAGAAGAGGTTGAAGATTTAGAACCTGTGAAGGTTCTTGATCAAAGAACAAGAGCAAAGCAATATGTTGGTTCATCAGGATCAATCCCTGCTCAATCAAGGATTAAGAAGAAGAAGAGCACTCCTGTTAGGAAGTTGAAGGAATCTCAGTACATCTTGAAAGAAGAAGAGGATGTTGAAGCTACTGAGTTGGTCACAAGAGAGATCAGGAACAAGAAAGCTTTGCAACTTGCAAAAGAGATTGAAGTTCCTGGTTCTCGAATTATAGGAGAAGATGTTGGTGAAAATGCTCAGAAGGTTATTAAGGTTGCTGGAGAAGTTCAGAAGATGGTTTCGGCAGAAGCTGGGGAGTTGTTGAAAATCACAGTTGAAGATCAGATAGAATAGACTATATGTGCAGAAGAACACACTTCAGGAGCTGCTGCAGAAGATTCAAAAGGTAATAGTCCTTCTCACAATACTTTTGATAACATAGCAAATCTAGATATCTCTTCACCCTCATCTAGCTCACATACATCCTCAACCCCATCACCAACTAACCTTAACCTTGCTAATGAATATGTTCTTATGTTTCCATCTGTTCAAGAGAGAATAGATAACTTAATTCAAAGACACATAAATGTAGGTCAGAAACTACCAGAAGGTCATTGGGCTAGACCTGGATTCTTGAATCCTATCCAAACTATTGCACCTGATTCTGACATTCTCAATACATCATCAACTGAACCACAAGCTACCAAAATTAATGATGATTCCTTAATTGATCAGCTGTCAGATCATTACAAAGGAGAATTTCCTAGTTTTATTGCTAACTCAGATAAAGCCTCTGAAACAGCTTCTGACAAAGTTATTTTAGAAAGCCCCCAACATCAACAACGTGAACAAAGGCCAGTATCTCCAAATTTTACACAACAAGAGTCTCAATTACCTGATTAATTCATGACTGATGCTGACACTTCAGTATCAGAAGATCAAACTATAGTTGAACCACAAATCATTGTAGCTCTACCAGCTCTTGATTCAGAAGCTGCAATTGATCCTCAACCTATTAGTGTAGCATTACCATCTGATTCTACAGAAGCTATACCTAACCCTCAACCCACTCATGAATAAAACTTTGAAATCATTCATGTCTCAAATGCTGAAGTTGAGAATCCTATTCAAACTGGACTCACATTAGACTCATCTTTACCATTTGTCTTAGAACATGTTCATGAACCACCCTTTGAACCAAACCAATCTGCTGCTTTAGAAATTCCAAGCACAAATGTACCTTCCTTCTCAACTACAATTATTCCTCAACTTACAAATGTCTCACACCCACCTACCATTCTTTTAGATTTTGCTATATTAAAAGAGGTATGTGACAATATATTTAAGGACCTTAACAAATTGGTGAAGACCAGAACCAACTTTGTTCATGAAAAGGACTATGTAAGTGAGTGGACTTCATTGAGAGAAAGAGTTGATTATGTGATGTGTGAACTACATAAGCTATCTATAGAAGCACATAATCAAGCTTTAATTGACATTCAAAACTGGTTCAATCAAGTTGTTGTGAATATGCAAGAAGTAGAGGTTAAAAGAAATCAAGAGGGAAGTAAATTGTACTTATCAGACACACCAATCTACTTGGATGCTTCAAGTATTATCTCCTCAAGTGTGCATTCTGAGAATTCTGATTTCAGATGGTTAACCAAATTAAAGATTCAAACTGGTGCTCTTATCCTTGAGAAGTTGAAGAAGGATTCTGAACTTGAAAAAGAGAACAAGGAGCTGAAGAAAGATCTTTTTGAGCAAAGAATGTTATGTGCTGAACTTCAGAGGAAGATGATTGCACAACAAGAGGAAGCTAAGGTCAGAGTAGAAGCACTAGTCAATAACTATAGTGATCTTAAGGAAGCTATGGAGAAGTATTCTGAGAAGACAAACAACATGATGCAAGAGATGATGGAAATGATGAAGAAACAAGCTAAGCCTTAGATTGCACACATTTAGCTTGTTTACTTTAAGTTTTTGTCCTTGTTTTGTTTCTGAACTATGTTGTTTTTACTTTGTTTTCTAAATACTGCTTCTAACATTTCTTTTTGCTATGCCTATTACTTCTGAATATATTGTGTGCTCTGATGTTCCTCTTATAGAATTTTCTCATATGTATTTCTCACCTCTCTTATTTTTTGTCTTTATTTTAACTTTTTGTTGATGACAAAAGGGGGAGTAGATGTAGTATTTATTTATAGGCTTTGAGCCCCATTAATTTAATTCTTAACGAATTAAATTAAGAGAACATTCTTCTCATCTCTTAGTCTAGTGATTTAATGTGAGAATATTCTGAGTGTTATTACGCTTTTTAAAGATAAATTTAATTAACTTGTATAGAACTTAGGGGGAGCTTACAAACCTCACCTTAAAGGACTATTAGACTCAGGGGGAGCTTACAAACCTCACCTATAAGTCAACTCGTTAATTAGATTAACAACAATTGAACATTTTAAATACTAGTGTTTGTCATCATCAAAAGGGGGGAGATTGTTGGAACAAAATGTGTTTAACATTACCCTTTGAGTTTTGATGATAACAAGGTATTAAAAATTGTCAATTGGATATGCTAATATTTGTTCAAGTGTGCAGGACCATAGACAAAATGTTAGTGTCTTTAATTCAAGCATAGGTTCTAGAAGAACAAATGAGAGCAATGGTATCTACAAAATGGAAGCTTGTGTTTCAAGGAAACATCTAAAGAAAAGAGGTTTTGAAGATCATCAGAAGCTGACATCATCAGAAACACCTCCTCAGAAGTTGTTCACCAGAAGATGACGTCATCAGAGGTTATGAAGATCATCATGAGTTGAAGATCATCAGAAGCTGGAAGATTGGAAGCTTCAGAATTATGTCAAATGTTGTTATTATCACACCTATTGATGACATCTCGTCATTACGTAATTTTCTATGTAATTTGATCACAATTTGGAGTTCACAAGGCAACTTATGCAGCAAGAAAAGCAGAAAAATTGAAGAAAATACAAAGAAAGAAAACGTCTCACGATTTGGTAAAAACGTGACACGATTTTAGAAGACCAAAACATGCTTTTCACATTGAGGAAAACGTGTCACGATGGCAAAAACGTGACACAATTTGAGGAAACCCTAATTCAGTTGTTTGTTATTCAGAGGAAAACGTGTCACGATTTACTTAAAACGTGACACGATTTTGGGCGATTTTTTGTGCCTATTTAAGCTGAAGTCTATTCCAAAGACAAAGGTTACGATTAGAAGAGAGCAAATTGCGATTTTGAGACTACAAGACTTCTAGGAGGGCAATTTCTTTATCCTTTTACCTATTCTTTTATGTATTGATTCCTCTAATGATTATGTTATTTGTAAACACCATTATGAGTAGCTAAATCCATTAGAGGTTAGGTCTGAGATGATTCTTTGTAACCCTAATTGAAACATGTTGCTATGAA
>Ga0315914_1010789_pt1 | contig 11223 bp, 4 predicted proteins | sample MpolenodulesMG_FD_203920 | JGI IMG/M metagenome (GOLD analysis project Ga0315914, IMG submission 203920) | Medicago polymorpha root nodule microbial communities from Los Angeles, California, United States - elongated nodules | ecosystem: Host-associated > Plants > Roots > Nodule | place: USA... | reverse complement strand
GATTTTCAATACAAATAACACATGTAACAAATAGATAAAAATAAATTTAAATATTAAAAAAAATATAACAAACGCGATATGAATACACACACACACATATGTCTTGTTTTATTCCTTTATGATTTAAAATGTGTAACAAACTAGATGGGTATATTTATACTTACTTTTCATTATCCCAATTATACCCTTAAACAACTTTTTCTATAAAAAATATTGTTGTTGGTGTCATTGAAATAAATAATCATGTTAGTTTGGTTTGTTACAACTTGAAAGCAACAAACATTTATATTTTTAGTTTTAATCAAAATCAAAATTTCATATAAAAAAAAACACCGTTCATAATTTTCAAATGTTAGCGCAATAAAAAGAGCGGAAAGAAAATAATTACCCTCAACTTTAAATACAAATAACACATATAACAAATAGATAAGAGTAAATTCAAATATTAAAAAGAAAGTGTAACAGATTCAATCTTTATTGTCCACTGTCGCGTCACTTTTTGGAGATCAAGGTTATTTGATTAGCTTTTGACTCACTAAATTATTTCACGACTGAACATTTAATTTTTTAAGAAAAGGGAAAAAAGTTCAAACTTCGGGGGTTAGTTGCATAAAGGGAAGGTATTATTACCCTTTATGTCCGTAGTATCCTACGGGAACCTCTTGATTTTACTTAATTTATGTGCTATAAAACTTGTTTGCTTTTGAAAAACAGTTAAAATGATAAAGAAAAAAAGACTTATTTATTTACATTTTTTATTGATTTGGAAGGACGGGTGTCCCTTGCTACGTACCCGTGAGGGATCAAAACCTCGTAGTTTGGGGTAAAAATTGTTTGGTTGTGTGTTTTTTATTAGTTTTGAAAAAAAGGTTTTAAAATGAAAGAAGCCAAAGTGGCAAATGCGTATTTGTTCGTGTTTTTTTTAAAGAAAATGGCTTAAAGTATAACTAATGTGATTGCAATTTTTGATTTATGAAAGAATAAAAATAAAAGGATCACTTGATTTTTGAATCAAGGTTTATTGTGAAAGAGTTTTTTGTGATTTTTGTGATTATTTGCATGTTTTTTGTTTTTGAATAATAAGACTAAAATTATAACTATCGGAGCAAGAAAATAAGAGGGTAGGCATTTAGTGGTGACGTTGGATCACCACAAAAACCTTTAACCTAAACTAGAAAGAAGATAAAAGGCATACACACACGCGCGCACACACACACATGCATGGTTTACATTAAGCCTAAAATACATTCTAAGGTCTGCAGAAAAATAAATATGCATAATGAATTTACATTAAACCTAAATGTACATTCTAAAGTCTGCCGAAAATAAATGACGGAAAAAATAAATAATTTACATTAAGCCTATTTACATTCTAAAATTTATGCATAAAATAGATATGTGAATGATAGTAAATAACAAAATAAATAAAATGTAATGACAAAGAAAAATAAAATGCAAAGGGTAATTTAAAATGCATGAAGCAAAGATAAAAATATGAGATGCTCCGAAATAATATACAATGGAAATAAAATGCATAGAAAATAAATAACCGAGAAATAAAATAAAGATGCATGCAGGGGGTGCAGACAGTAAGCCTGGGGGTGTAGGAAAATAAAATGAAGACAGATTGGGCCTTGAACAACAGCTGGGGTGCATATGGGCCAAAGGGTTTGAGATGGGCTGGGTGCTGGTTCGGTTCAAGCTTGGGTCGGGTCCAGGTGAACCGAACCGGTTCAGAGGAATATATATAGGTTGTGACTGGTTTTCCATTCATTTCTAAAAAAAATTCTTTCTCCACTCCTCTCATGCTCTCGCCTCTATCCTATCTTCTTCTCCGACAGAGAAGGGCGGCGGCTGGAGAGTGTTCCGGCAGTGGTTGGCTGTCAGGGGCGACGGCGCCGTCGCTGGTAACACCAAAACGCAACCCTTTTTTATTTTTTATTTTTTACGTCTTTTCTTCTTCTTTTCCCTCCCTCTACTCGATTCTAAACCCAAAATCCCCAAATACTAACCCTAAACTTCTAGATCTAAAGAAAACGAAGGGAAAGAAAGAAAGAAAAGAAAACTACCTTTGTGAGTTCGGTTTGTCTTGCCGCGCTTGAGACCGTTTATGTGGGTTACGGTCCTGATGTTGGTGTGGTTTCGAGTTGATGTTTGCGATGAACACCTTCTTCACTTATCAAATTATTCAAAAGAAACACCATAATAGAATACCAAATCAACAAGGAGCTACCAATAACACAACAAATCTTGCAATAAATCCAAATCTCACGATAATCATCACCTCCGCTTCTTTAAACCCACCCACCAAGAAATAATTTTAAAACCAAAATAAAGAAGCATCATGTGCAAAATTGAGAGTAAGCAATTCTACCTTTAAATATGTAATAAATAGACCAAATCCATGTTGGTTTTCTTTTTCTTGTTATTTTTGATGGCCTACACAAACCAAATGCAGAAGTAAAAAATGGAAAGAATTTTTTTTTAGATGCCTCCAATCAATAAATGTCGCAACCAATGCTTCTAACACGCGCTACTACACCAATTACAACATAACCCATAACACCAAACATCAAAATTGCAAGGTTTCTGAACAACGAATGACTCGAAACCGTAATCACCACACAATACATCATCCACACTAACCAATCATCAAAATTATAAATAGAACAACATATTCCCAAACTCTTATGGGATTCAACGGCGGAAGTGAAACATTTGTTCAAGTGGATCAAACAAAGCTCTGATACCATGTTAACGATGTAGGGTTTCAATAGAGAACAAAGAGACAACCAGGGTTTCAATATGATTAACAATATAATTAATATTATAAAATGTTACAAGAGAATAATATATAAAATCTAATGCACTACTAATTGAGTAATATAAAGACTCAATAGCTTAAACTCAATACTTTATTATCTAACAGTACTTACTTAATGAGTGCGCGATTGCATAACTTCTCTTCATGCCATCATGATACGATTCAAGTACATATTGAATGTCAATACCAATCTTCAACCAAGAATCACATGAAAAGAAACATTTGCTTAATAACTGATTCCCTGTTAACATTGACACAACAACAAATGAATTTGTCTAGTCTAGACATAAAGAACCAAATAGGACAAAGCCAACTCTTTTATTTTGAATGGCAAATCATACAATATAATACAAGGTTAGTAATTTGTTATTCATTAGAAGTTCTTTGGTTAGATGGAGTTTCTACAATTAGAGATTAACTACCATATAATTATTTATTTATTTAAATTTTAAAAACAAATGATCACTATGATGTTCCAATAATACTGCATATTGTATTATGTTTATTGGATTACAATTTGAAATATTAGATATATGTTACATTACATATAGTTTTCTAATATGCTTTTGTTTATTGTAATTGGAGTTTTAGGTGTGGATGAGTTGATTGGACTAGTGTGGATGAGTTGATTGGACTCTACGGCTGGTATTATAGTCTCCTTAGGCAATTTATAAACCTATCATTGGTATTCTATTTTTTTTTTGTGGTGTTTGGGGTTCGAACCTCAGACCTTGCATATATTATGCATTGTCCTTACCACCAACTGAGTTATGCTCATGGAGACATCATTGGTATTCTATACTACAACTGGTTAAATATCATTCCTTATTGCATCTGTTTCCGAATTTGATATTCTACAAGGTAGAAATCTGTCTTTGCCTCCTACAAGTCACAGACTCAACTCAAATTGCTTTGACTAGGTTTCGCTCATAATCGGAACTAGGCATGGCAACAAAACCCATACCCGCGGTTACCCGCCCGAACCAAATCCAATCTGACAGGTTTTCCCCGTTTTGACTGGGTTTGGGTATGGGTATGAGTTTTCCCCGATTTCAAAACGCGGGCATGGGACGGGTAACGGGTATATAGGTACCCATTTGAACTCATACCCAAACCCGTCCCAAATGTATAAAATTACGTTATGTTGATATGTCATGTTATTTTGTTTGATAATTGTCATGTTAATAAAAACTGCCATTGATATTTAAAGTATCAACTAAATCATTCCGTCTAATAAATATTAAAGTTAGCGTATTGTTCGATAATGTATTACAACGTTGCTCTTGAGGATGAAAAAAACTTCTATTTTTTATTAAAAACAATTATTCAATGCGGGGACGGGTATGGGGCGGGGATACCCGAACCCGTCGGGTACATGGATGAGATTCAATTTCTCATCCCCGTTGGGTATGAGTAGGATAACGGGTAAGGATATGAGAATCGGGTATGAGAACGGGGAATGTAAAACTCGTCCCCACCCCGCCTCATTGTCATGCCTAATCGGAACACTGTATGCGGAAGAAAGTCACCGAAATATGGATTATTCAATCACTTTTAGTACTAATGATTTTATTTTTTTTGAAGGAGCACTAATGAAATTCTTAAAAACACCCTTCGTAATTTATGATAACTACTAGATTTCTTGTAAGTACTTCAAAGTGTGGTGCTTGTAATTTATCATATAATTTTGTAAAGAGGTCATATAAATAACCTACCAATCATAAAAATTTATTCTTTTTAACTAAATTTCAATTATTTTATAACCTTTCATGATAGGAAAGAAAAAATCACGAAAAATTAATATCTATACATTGATTGTGTATTTTGTTTTAATGCATTAACTGGGTGTATTGTACCACCCTCTTTTATTAACTCTTTTCCCATTAAAGATGTATTAGAATTGCCAAATCTTAGTTAGTTTAATTGGGTATTGGCTTTAGTCCTCCCAATCCTTGTATGCTCTTTCTTTTTTGTATTTAATAAAATTCTGACTTTAATTTTAAAAAAAAACAATTTTTCGTTTGAAAAGGTAAATATGAAAAAAATATAAATTTTCAAAACATTTTTTAGAAGAAAAAAGATAGAGATATAAGAAAAGTTCTTTTACTAAAATATAAATTTAAAATTTTTTGAACAAATTACAAAATTGTCAAATAGTCACAGATTCAAGGCAAATATTTTGCTTAACATATCATTGCTGATTGGAACTTCCTTAAACACTAACATAATGTGAGTGATTGAGGATGATAAATATTAGAATTAGAATTTTAATTAATAGTATAGATAAAATTAATTAGAATTTCAAGGATGTAATACAAATAAATTAGAGGATAAATGGGATTTACAAAAGAAAAGAGCACATTAGTCTGTTTTCTTTAAGTGAAGGGTGATTTTGTAAAAAGACATTGGCACTATTTAAACTAAAATTAAAATTGGATGTGGTGATCTTACTCAAGCTCTTTCTTGTTGGATTTATAAGGAACTAAGGTACAAGAAGAAAAATCAATCCATATCCTCTTTTATCTCCCTCTGTCATGAACCCTAACCCTTTTAACCCCGAATATTTCTTGTTTAAAAGTTTTTAACCCAGAAGTCAATTTTTCAATTATTTATATCCTTTGGTGTATTTTTTTTTTCTAATGTTCTGTTTCGAGTTTATCACCCACAAATAAATTAGCTGATAGACAGCTTCTTAAAGGATAAATTAGAGTGCTCTTATGAAACCTTTTCTTCAAAGAATGTTGCATTAAAGAAACTCATTAAAATGCCAAGGCCTTTTTACGTATGAAGACAACATGTTGCATGGTCAAGCATTTTATTTTATTACAAAAGAAATTATATAAAAAAAGCATGTTCCTTCTTTTGGATACTAGAACTACTTGTTATAACATGGGCAAATGAGAAGCCAACAACACATCAACAAGAGGAATACAAGGGTCCCACAAGTTTGAAAGATTACATGTTTTTAAGCTTCACTTAGTTTCCATGATACTAGAAGACAAACGAGTACCTTATGAAGTTCTCTAGTGAGGTGGCGAATTTTGTGTTCCAACTTTACCCTTTGAAAGCTCATAGATTCACAACAGCAAGGATCACTCTCATCTATAAATAGGATGGTCATGCAAAGGAAAAAGCATTGAGTCATTAAGCATAAAAATTCATACACTTGTTTTTATCAAGAAGATTTGGAGATATTGTTCATTGAACTCATTTGGTTCTTACACGAGGAAAATTTGGAGGGGAAGTATATAAGGTGGTGAAGCTTTTTTCCTTCAACTTCAAGTTTGCTCACAAATTGAAAAGATGGGTTCTCTATGTAAGCTTGAATTTGAATAGATAGAGATGAATTTCTTGTTTTTTGGTAATGAGTTTGTTATATGGATGAGGAAGATACCATGGAATCCTCATGTTGTGTTTAGTTTAGTTCATGAGATATGTTGATTTAAAGAGGATAATTGGTTAGAATGTTACTCCATTAACTAATTAGTGAGTTAATGTTAGTATTATGTCAAACATGTCGCAATGATGAGATGTTAGATAATTCATGGATAATTAGGTATCTTTAGTTATACCGTAGGAATTGGCTTTATGCATGAAAAAAATAAATTTCTCCATGGTTTTCTCATGTAAAGTTAGTTTAATTCATTATTTTCATGAACATTAGTTATTAATTTACTCAATGGGATGAAGTTAATATTACGTTGTTTATGCCCAAAAACGAGGAACTAGATGATCTTCTTTTTTTAATCATAATGGTGTTGGAAGTTATGTTGTTGAATTGTACGGCTGGATTTTTTAGGTACAAAGGCTGCCCTATTTTGATCATTGGTGGTGATGAGAGTATTTTGACCTCTACGTAATCTTAGTTCTAAATTCTATTCTAAATGGAGTTATGAAGATGTAAAAAAGGTTAAAGGAGTTTAACTTAAAAGAACCTAAGTAACTTAAGAAATTGTCCGAGTTAAGGAATCAACTGAAATGTAGTTGGGAATCAACTGAAATGTAGTTTCATCCTATCAATTTTTATGGGGCGTGTTGTTGATAATTTTTTAGGTAGGTAAAGTTATTTCTTTAGATGAATTTGCTTTGACTAAATAAAATAGCTTAAATGAAGAACAAAAATTGGAAGAATAAAGCTACACAAAAACTTGTTATTCACTTAAAGTGTAAGTATAGATGACAAGGTTTAATTTTAATATATATATATATATATATAATTGAAATAACATAATTCAGCATGTAATGACTCAATAGGATAGGAATATGATAAGTTAATCGTGAACCTTATCCTATCATGCATTTGAAATATTGATATCAATACGAGCTAGGTAGGTGTACATAAGAAATTCTAATCTGGATACGAACTAGGTGTACATCAGGATAGAATAAGGAAATGATTTACCTATTTACCCTTACAAAGTTAAACTTTTTTTTTGAGAAACTTACAAAGTTAAACTTAAAATATATAATATAGAAATCTTATAAAATATATAAAAAAAATTAGAATTTCATATTAAATTAAAAAATAAAAAACATTAACAATTAATTTTTAAAAATGTTTATGATTTCAAGAGTAACTTTTATTTTGTATAATTTACAAAATTTAAAATATATTAAATCTAGAATATGTAGAAATAATTGATTATTAAAATTAATTATAAATAGTATAAAATATGAATTAATAAAATATGAATTATTAAAATTAAAACATATAAATTTAATTTTTTAAGAAATCAATTATATATCATATTTTTGGTTTGGTTAATACTTGCACGGTTATTTAGAATATATTATTATAATTTGTATAGTTTTAGATGTTAGGGATGGTGTGGGTCAGATTGATACAGGGTGGATGTCGGATAATATTATTCGTCGTGTAGGGGATGGTGTGTCCACTTTGTTTTGGGTCGACCCTTGGCTGGAGGGGAAACCGATGTGTAATCTATTTACGCGTCTGTATGAGTTAGCGGAGAACAATTTGGACACGGTGGCAGGGATGTTTGCGAGAAGGTGGGGGGTTAACGGGGAAGCGTGGAAATGGCGTAGGAGACTTTTTGCGTGGGAGGAGGAGTTACTAAGGGGGTGTTCGCCTATCTAATTTCTCTTTGCAGGGTGACCGTGTCGATGGATGGATTTGGACGTTACATGATTCTAACTGTTACACTGTTAGTTCTGCTTATTATTTGTTAACAGACATGGAGATTAATAGGCGTCTGCAGCATACTAATAATTACAAGTTTTTATGGCTGAAAGCGGTGCCTCTAAAAGTGTTAATTTTTTGCTTGGCGCCTGTTTCTCAACCGGATTCCTACTAAAGACAAACTTTTTCAACGGAAAGTCTTGCTTGTATCTGAACAGGGTTGTATTGCTAATTGCGGTCTTAATGAAGACTGAGAGCATTTATTTCTTACGTGCAGTTTCTTCACTGGAGTGTGGAATATCATTGCGGATTGGCTTGGGTTTTCAACGGCTTTCCATTGCCACTTTTTTGAACATTTACATCATTTTAGTGGATTGAGGGGCTTCTCAAAGAAGTCAATTGAGTCCATGCAGATAATTTGGCTGTCAGTAGCTTGGACAATTTGGAAAGAACGGAATAATAGAATCTTCAAAGGAAAGGAGGATAATTTGCTAGCATTGGGTGAAAGGGCAAAGCTTCAGTCTTTTTTGTGGTTGAAATCGAAATATGCTAATTTTGATTTTGACTACCAGGAATGGCGGCGGAGTCCTTTAACTTGCTTAAACACAATTTTCTAGCTTGTTGTTAATTGTTTTCTTTGCTTTTTGCGCCTTATTGGCTTGTACAGGATTGATTGTGCTCTTTTGTACCTAGGCGTTTTGGCACTCCTTATGCTTTAGTGCCTAGAGTTGTTTAATATATATCTTATTTTGACTTTTTCAAAAAAATAATTTGTATAGTTTTCCATATCTTTCAAAAGTTAGAAAAGCCTCTGAAGCTAGCCAAAAAAATAAAATGTTAGAGAAATATAAAATTGAAGTGTGAGAAAAAACTATAAGTGTAAGAATATTACGATGTAAATATAAATTATAATCTTAGAAGATACAAAAATAATTTTTATTATTAAAGATATTCTAATAGACGGTAGGACTGGAAATACAATTTAATATACCTAAATTGAAGGTCATTTGGATATATTTGAAATCAAAGAATAACAAAAGACAAAATCTGAATAATATTATTTGCTGCCTTATTTCATTTCAATATCATCATCTTAGAGTACAAAGTCATAACTATATGGTTCATGAAATTAGAAAATTAAAAAAAATCAAATTATTGGTTGTCTCCACAATAACTAAATGGCAGTTCATGAAATATTCTTGCATGACATTTGTTTACTCTCTTGGTTTTGGCACTAAATACATAATCATGTGCAAAACTTACTCCTAACACATGCACATTCACCGTAAAAACACATCCTTTGCATAGGAGGCTGGCATATATTTGCTGGACAATCAGAATCTTCAACACATGTCCAACCTGACGTAATAAAAAAAGAGAATAAAAGAATGTAATTAAAGTGGGATAAATATTGTGTATGAAGTAAATAGGAAATTAGAAAATGATAAAAATGGCTTACCATTGACGTTCTTTGGAACAAGAAAAAGGGAAAAAAAGATAACCAAAACATAAACAAACTTGATAATTTTACCCATATTTCCACCCTATGCCTATAAAAAATGATTTTATCACTTTATAATTTATAGAATTTATCCTCTCCTTTATCAACTAAATAATTTTTAGTGTTTATCAAATCATAAAAAAAAAACCTTGTAAAATTATAATAATTATTAAATGTCTCTTAAATATATCAAACGTCATACAAAAAATTTACCAATCATAAGAGATCATTCTCTTTTTTTTTAATGTTTTTTTTACTAAATTTCAATTATTTATAACCTTTCATGATATGAAAGGGGAAATAAAAGAAAATAGTGATATTGTTGGACAATTGGAAAATTATTTTTAGAAATAATACAGCAAAGTGACAATATACTTATACATTAATTGAGTGTATTATTGGATACAAAGTTTTTTTTTTGTTGGTACAATATTGGATACAAAGTTTTTTTTTGAAGAGGCTAAAATGAAATATATATTACCACATAAAAGCGTTATTCCCCGCACAAGGTGTACCAAGAAATAAACGCAAGGTCTGAACAATATTTACAAAGGGAACTACAATAGCAAGAAAAATAAGCAAATGGAAGAAACTATTATCCTATGCCCAATATGGTGAACGGATTAAGCCACCAGCCATGCAGATTGAAGGGAAGAGTAATGTGCTTCGCCTTCATCCACATATAGGAGATGGCCTTAATCCTCTCCACCACCTGAAAAACGGGGCTTTATTTGCCTGTAAATACCTATTATTATATTCCTTCCAGATTTTCCAGACAGTTGCAAACAATATAACCTGTAAAATTGAGCGCCGCTTCCTGCCGAGGCCACCACTAAAGCCAAACTGATGAAAATGATTAGGTACATAGAGAGGGTTGGTCACTAAGACCCCAATCCAATTGTAGATCAAGTGCCAAACAGAACCAAAAGTAGTACAGTGCAAAAATAAATGAGAAGATGATTCGACACAGTCACATCCTGCCACATACGTCCTGGAATCATGAGGAATGACACCTCGTCGGAGAAGGTTATCCTTAGTAGGCAATCTATCCCGAAACAAACGCCAAGCAAAGATCACCACCTTGAGAGGCACATCCTTGTGCCAGATAGAAGAAAAATCAACTAATGACGCAACCTGCGGTTGTATAGTGAGAAAATTATACAAGCTACGAACTGTAAAGGAATGAGAGTTCTCCAAAGTCCAAAGCCATTTGTCCTCCCTATTGACCTGCAAAGTAACATTAGCAAGCAATAATATGATTTCCCCCACCAACTTCTCCTCCCATGCGAACAACCTCCGCCTCCACCTCCACGCCTCTCCACCCTCCCCCCACCCTAACTGCAACATCTCAGACACCGACACCCCTTTAAAGACTGACAACTCAAATAACCTGTTGAACCTAACTCTAAAAGACACCCTACCACACCAAACGTCGGACCAAAACAGAGTTGTCCTTCCGTTTCCGACACCACGACTCACATGATCACTAAACCAACCCTCCCTACTCAAACTGTGTACAACACGCCACCAATCGGAAGCCTGACGGCCTCCGCCTCTCAGTCGCCCCTCATCCATACCATACCGCGCCGACAACACCCTATACCACAAGCTATCTCTATCCTCCAACAACCTCCAACACCATTTCCCTAGAAGGGCTATATTAAACTCCCTAATTCTCCGAACCCCCAACCCACCAACCTCCTTACCCCTACAAACAGAAGTCCAGTCCACCCAAGAAATTTTCCTGTGGTCAGCACT
>Ga0315914_1010788_pt1 | contig 11223 bp, 7 predicted proteins | sample MpolenodulesMG_FD_203920 | JGI IMG/M metagenome (GOLD analysis project Ga0315914, IMG submission 203920) | Medicago polymorpha root nodule microbial communities from Los Angeles, California, United States - elongated nodules | ecosystem: Host-associated > Plants > Roots > Nodule | place: USA... | reverse complement strand
TGCAGGTACACCAACCCTCACTGTTTCAAGCTTATGAGGGCAATAACTCACTGCATCAGACGTCGTTCTGCTGATCAGGTCGGATCATATATATATATATATATATATATATATATATATATATATAATGCAATTTGAAAGAGTATTTTGAAGATATTCGCAATTCTAAATGTGAAATTTTGTTGTTTTTGTTTCAGTTATCTGGAGTGGTTTTGGAGTGTTTCTGTATTTTTGTTTTGGGCTACTGTTTGCATATGCATATTTAAACACTTCATTCTTGCGATAATTTTCATATTAGTTTAATATTTGCCTTTTAAAAAGAATTAAAAGGCCAAAAGATCTATAAAAAAAATCTTAAAAAAAATACTTTCAAATTATATGATTCGTGTTAACGAGCTAAACTAAGATGTCCGTGAACTTTAAACGAATTGAACTCAAGCCAAAAAAAAAAAGTTTGTTTCAAAGTTTAGTCGAATTTTGAATCGAACCAATTCTTATCAAGTTGAGTCGAGTTCGAATCAACTCATTTCTAGTCTTGGGTCATATTGCCAAACTTTTTTTGTTGATTTTCTTTTAAAATATTTATTTTTTAAAAGAAAAGACAAAGTGACCTACATAAATAAATGGGTATGTTTAAATTCAAGAACCGCATATCTTTGTATTCTTCTCAAGTATGGAGAGCGTATATTTTAAGGTAGAATAATCTATCTGCCCTAAAAGAAGCCTGAATTATATTTTCCTCCCCTTTTACGTTAAAATATACACTTCTCCTCCCTCTTATGCAAAAGATATTATTGGATATGAAATTGGCATTGAAACCATAGGTTAACCCAATGTATTTCTTCTGAGATGGAATATTAAGGTATTATGTGGAAGAACACACTATTTTGAAATAATTTTTTTACATCAAATAAGCAAATAAAGCTCAATATGTTTTGGTGGAATTTCTGCGGCATGCCATATTCAAGGGAATGGATGGATCAGAGAAAGCTCCAGTAGAAATTTCATGGAAAATAAACTTGCTAGCTGCTTCAGTGTAGTGAATTCCATCCCAATTCACTCTTGCAGATGGTCTTTCACATGAACCTACAAAAATTTGAGTACCATTGACCTCTATGGTTCCTCCACATCCAACACTACGGCTGTAATTATACTCTCCACCATAGCCACAACAAGCAATTAGGGGATGCTCAAATCCTGCATATCAATGCATAACTCAAGTAGTGAATGACAAGGTTGTGAATAAGAGTGTGAGAGTAAAATTATTTTACGAACCGTTTGTTATAGATTAAAAAAGAGAAATTGTCATTCCATAATTTAGATATTATGTTTTAGAGATTTAAGTAAGAAAAAGATAAAAAAAACTATTTTTGTGTTTGTTTGCTTTTAAAAATATACTATTTTCTGAAAATTATGTTTAATTGAAGCTACTTAAAACAATCTTTCATTTGAAACAGTTTTTAAATTATTTTTTAAATTTTCGATTTTATTTTAAAGTTGTGACAAAAGGAAACTATTATTTTTCTCAAAATAAAATGTAACAAATGGACTCATAATTTGACTTACCATATTTTTTTGGGTTGTTATAAAGGGAATATTTAACAGAGTAGATATCTACATATGTGATTGCAGCTAAAGGAAGATCATCACGAAGTTTAATGACAGCTTCCTTCAACTTATGATTGAAATATTGAGCTACTTCATTATATTGCTTTGCACAACCATTTTCATCCTTTTCAGCTAATGGAAAATTCACAAAAATATAAGGGAGGCAGCCAATGGGTCCTGTGTTGTGTATCCAAAATGATCTAGCACCCAAATTGTATATGTCCTGAATCACCAAGTTCATCAAATGAGAATAATAAATTAAAGGAATTGCTAATTTAATCCCCACTTTTTTAGGGGGTGTATATAGAAACTTACATTTGTGGTATATTATAAAGTTTTTTTTTATATAACTTGTTAAATTAGACTCACCGTAAAATAAGTGGGTGTAAGTTAGCAAGTCCCTATAAAAAAAAAATAAAAAAAATTGCTCTTCTTTAAAAATTGTTCATTCTCTTGACCCAACGGGAGTTAACTCACGCTCGGCATTTACGCTGGTACTATTTAATCGGTTCAATCACTTTTAACGTCGGTTCAACTGATCTTAAAAGTGCCAGCATGAGTTAACTCACGTTAAAAAATACCGAGCGTGAGTTAATCCCGCTCCATCAAGGGAATGTGCAATTTTAAAAGGGAGAAGAACAATTTTAAAAATAAAATAAAATAACTTGCACTCACTATTTTTTTGAGCTGGTTCAGATGAGAAAACTATACCGTAAGACATATCAATAAATTTGTAGTTATAACTTGCTAATTTACATGCACTAAAAATGAAGTAGTGTAAATTCACAAATCCATTTTAAAAAAATTAGCTAAATAGTTAAATATTTAGAAAGGATATTGAACTACCTTAACATTTTTGGAGAAACTATTGATTATCTCTGGCACAGAAGCATTTACTTGTTGTATAGTCATGTTTCCAAAAAAGCCAGCACCAAGATCATTTTGACCAATATCAAATGTGTACAAAGCCTTAGAGAAATATTCTTCTTCGGGCATCAAGCTTGCAAATAATCCTCCTACAAAGAAAAATAAGAATAAAACCATAGTAAACCATGTCTTTATTATTAAGAACCACCTAAAAATATGTGTGAAAATTAAATTAATATAAGTTTTTCTTGTACCTTGTTGTCTAATGAATTGTGTTCTAGGTTTGAAATCTCTGAATTGAGTGTATTGCACATCAAGGTAGAAAGGACTGAATCCACCCTGAGGTATAATACTTGGTGGGGGTCTAATTGTTGATGCTGATGTTGCAAAGTTTGCACCATGTGAAAAATTGGTCCCCAAAGAATCAAGATATGCACTTAGATAAAGAAGTCCAAAATTTTGAGCTGAAATTACAATATTGCAGATCATAAATTGGAATGTAAAACCTTTTATTTAGAATTAGAATTAAATTGATTAAAATAAATTGTTGCATGAGGCATATAATTCGGACTTAGAGTTAATTTGGTATTGCCAAAAGGATGGCTTTATGTTTTGGTAGATGTTTTAAAAATCAAATTGAATTGAACTGTTCAACTGGTTGACTATAGATTCATCTTCGTTCGAGCGATTTAAAATAATTGAGCCATGACCTGGAATCTCTCCGGTTTGATGTCTAATTTTTTGTGAATAATTGAAGGCTTAGGAGAGTTGATAGAGGTATTTATAGATCACCGGTCAATGAAATTCACATATTGATAACGAAAGTTGAACTCAAATATTTATAAAGCTATGAGCCAACTTCTTGTCAACTGGACTAGCCTCCATTAGTTCAATTTTTTAACATTAGTTTTAGCTTTTTTTTTTAGCAAACATTAGTTTTAGCTTAAATAATTAATTTTTCAAAAATTAATTATTTATGACTTATGAGTCTGTTTGTTAAAGCTTATTTTTCAAAAATTAAAAATATTATGACTTTTAAAAAAATTCAGCTGTTTGTTTCAAGTTTTTAGAAATATATGTAATCTAAAAAAATCTAAAAACTTGTTAAAATGAAAAGTTGTTTTGAGTAGCTTCTCTTAAAAATCATTTTTCATAATTAATTTTTTAAAAAGTGATTTCAATTACAATAAACAAACATAAAATGGTTTCTGCTTTCTAAAAATCTTGTTTCTTCTGTACGATAACAAACTGGTCTTATATCTTACTATTATGTCACTTTGTTATTAGTTTTTATGTAACCAGATGTAACTGAATGCATCTTCAAAATAAATTTACACTACTTACCAAAAAAAAAAATACACTCACTATGAACCAATTAAACTCATGAAAATTTCCCAACCTTGTATGTAATATGTAGAAGTAGAACTTCTAAGTTTATAAACATAAAAGCTCAATCATGTACATAGAAATATGTAGAAGTAGGAAACAACATTACCAATGAAATCAACAATTAGACGGCCATCAGAGAACCTCCCATTAGGTCTGTGGAAATAAGTCTCTCCATATGGTGGCTTTGGTGCTAGAAAGGAAGCAGCCAAGCCACCAGTGTCTGAATTTGAGTCACCAAAGTTAAAGATCGCAGGGAAATAGCACTCACTAGTGCTACTTTCAATCACTGTGGTAGTAGCTATAGATAACACCACAAAAAATGTTACACTTGATATATGAAACATGTTTCTGCTACCAAACTCCATTGGGGTACAAGACAAGAACATTTGAGAATAAGAACTAACATTGTTGGTCTCTATATGCTACTTTTCCAATGTATGTTTATGTTATGTTTCTTTCAAAATGTATTGTCTTACATGATGATAACTTGTAAATGAAACTTTTCAAACCACGTGTCATATGATCTTTCAAAATCTTTAACTTTTTATTTATTAAAAGTTTAAATTTATTTAGAATAATGAGTTGTCGCTAAGTGAAACCTACCACTATAGATAATTCTTAACAATGATAAGACATGGATTTCTATAGGTTTGAAATTTCAACTTTTGAATATGTTTCAATATTTTGGTGATTATGGTGACTACTGACTAACATTTCACATATTCAAATACATTCAATGATTGAAATGGCTTTTTATTCTTTGATATTTCTTGATATTGAAAACCAAAATAGCAAGCTAATATCTAGGTTAAGTAGTAGTTTCATTCTCCATTTTCAATCCCCATATCTAGTTTCTAATGAATTCTCTAGTAGCCATTTCGATAAATGGTCTACAAAAGCATCGTTTAAAATCGTTTAAAACTTTATCGGTCATTGATGTTACTTTTAGGTTCAAGATTTTCATCGTCAAGTAGATGTTTACGATTCTCATCGTCTTCACGACCAAGACGGTGACTTGATTGGTTATTTCAATATGCTTCAAAATCGAGTTTATTTTTGTTTTTCTTTACTTTTGTTAAATCGACACTAATCAAGTAATTGTTTCAACTACAAGGACAGTGAAGTTTTACTTCTCTAAGGACAGTGCCGGTCGTCGTTAGAGTTTAGAGTGATTTTCAAATGTACCTATTTTGACAAATAATTGTTTCCCAAGAAGACACGATTCCAATGAAGAAAATACCATGGATGGGGATTGAGGCACGAATTGTGCAGCCAATGTTGACTTAAGTAATGGAATTGTTTTGATTAGCTTCAAATCACTTTAATGTCGCTTTAGATTAAACCTGTTCTTTTGCCTAAAAGGGTCGGCAAAATCATCTGTGGATTTACATCTAAGTAATGATTTTTTTACAACCATTTGATGACAACTTCTGACAACCTTATTTTTTTTCTCTTTTTATTGGTCAAAAATAACAGAGAGAAAAATAAAGAGAGAGAATAAGAACATGAGATTGAGAATTGTTCAAAAATTATCACAAAAATAATTGTATAAATATCATTTCTCATAATCTTTACATCGGGGGACCATCTAGTTTGAAAAATTGAGAAGATTATGCAACTTCATTGTAGAAACATCCACGGAATAAAGTTGGTCTTTTCACCATTTTTTTTTTTTTTTTGAAGGATCTTTTCACCATGTTGGACAATAGTATTGACTCTTAATACATTTATTTAGTATTCAAGTCTTGCCTAATCTTCCTCTAAAAAAAAGTCTTGCCTAATCTGTTGAATCTTGATAATAACTTTTTTTTTTCCTGGTGTTTGCTTCAGTATTCAAAACTCTTAATTGTTCATATTTCTTATCATTTTAGTAAATGACAAATTCTATTGGACACTCCTCTCAAAAAAAAAAAATCTATTGGACACAAATGAGATAAGTCTTAAATCATGTACAATTTAATTTTAACAACAATTGGATAAAAAAATCTTATCATTAGATCAAATGAGACATGAAGGGTCATATTTGATCAAATGATGAAAAAGACATAATACAATACTATTATACTAGTGCACTTTAGACAAAGTCTTCAGAAAATATCACACTAAAATATTACGACGACTACGATTTAAATTGACTTATCAACCAGTTATTTAGACTTATCTACAAGCATAAGTGTTTGAGTAATCTTAGATATGATAAACACTTGTTATATAAGTGAACGCATGTGAGCTCATTGATAAGATGCATTTCACACGTGTTCGCTTAAATAACACGTGTTTATCAAATAAACACATAATTAAGTTTTTTTGAAAGAAAAAACTTAATTAAGTTATTTATCAATGAGCCCTACGATGATATGAAATGCATATATGATGTTCCACAGCATCCTTCGTGTACCACACAAATTACTATTTTTTTCATCTCAAATTCTCTTTTTCTTCCCACCAATACAAGTTTTGCCAAGTTGATCACAGAATGTCACCACTTATGTATTTTTTTTAAACTCAATTATTAAACCTTCACATACATCTCTTATTCACATTTTGATGAGGGAAAATACAGAAACCTTGCCAAACCGGATCGCTGCACATATCGATGAACTTCTAACCTGCATACCGCCAATGACTACTATGTAGAAGGGAAACAGAGTACAATTATTACCCGGTATTTCAAGCTAATACAGGAATTCCAGATTCGTCGGAAGATGAAGGCTGCAATGAACGAATGCGAATGTCATATTTTACACCACTGGACACTTTAGAGCTAGGGGATGACTCTTCTCCATCTGTCACGAGAGGGAAAGAAGAAGTGAAACCGTTGTATGCATTTCCTATATGGTTGCCACACTTGCGACAAAGAAGCTTCGTTCTTCGGCGGAACAAGCCCCATGAGTGCTTATGAAAGTGTGGTACGCACTGAATCTCATCAACCTGGGTAAATCTGCTATCATCAATATTGAAGAATGATATGATACCTCGCTTTATGGACTTCCCGTATTTAGATCCGATGGATGTGGTGTTCCGGTTTGACGAGGATAGGTTCAGCTCATAACCACAAGCGCCACAGCTGCAAAAAGTATAAAGATAAGGTATTGTTTTTTGAAAAGAAAGATAATAAGGCAACAATAAGAAAACAAAATACAGTTCCACCACTTTAAAAATCATAACCAAAATAACAAGCCCAGCTTCAATTTATTGTTATTGATATACAAAAACAATAATGATTAATAACAGAGTGCATAATGCATTTGGAATAAACTTGGTTATCATCACAACATATTATGACAAAATATTTGGCTGAGCATCCGATAAAATCCTTACACTGAAAGAGAAATGCAATCTAACCTATGTTGTATTCTATTTTTAAACTCCAGAATCTCAAACTATAGCACTTCCCATGTTGTGCCATAATCAAAATCATGAAGCTGTCAACCATCAACCAAGTGTTCGGAAATGATCAAAAGAAATTGTTAAAAAGTTTAGAACCATGTGTAACTAAGTCATTTTTTCTATTGAAGTTGTATTGTTGCTCGGTGCTTGAACCTAGCGAACTAAACAGAGCATGATCATATTCAAAATAAGGTTATTTTTCCCAACACATTTTATCCATGAAAGTCTAAATGGAAGCTTGACGCAGCGGTTTAAGTAGCTGATATATGATTGGAAGGGATCAAGTAATCCTCTTATAAATGTAAGATAAAGTTGTGCCTGCAATTGATTCATAATAGGTTTACCCCTTCTCTGGACTCTAGCAACACAGAAATTCTATAGCACCAGATTGCTCTTTGTACATTGTACAAAAGCCTTGCTACAATTGTTGGTTATAGTTAAAATTCAACAAATTGAACCACACCACTGTGCCATACAATACAAAGGAAGGCTTTGTACTCCAATTCTAAACTTAGATGTTGTTCTATAATTTTGTTTGTACTATTCACCAATAAAATACAACAATTTATAATATTGAATACACGATCCATGAGCTGAATTGTGATTAGAGAACAGTAAAAACAGCACACAAGTCTATAAATCTCCTTAAACCTACAAATAAAGGAGACAGCGGATAAAAAAGCAAATATAACTCCAATGAGACTTTCAAGAGTAGATGTCAAATGCAACTCCTATTAATGTACGAAGTTTCTAAGGAAATCAAAACACAGAAAAACAGACACTTTACTTTCCTATGTTTATGCATCACATAACATAACATAATATGTCTCAATGATAGAACAAGCAAATCCAAGTTGTGAAAGTGACTAATCACCCAATAATCTAATGTTGCATTACCAACCATGAAAATTCCTTCTTAAATCAGTTAACAATTTAAAATGGCCCTCTATCAATGCAATGTACTATCATCCTAATTTGTAGTTTCTGATGTGACATATAAACTAAATCACCAATTTAGTCCCCAAATTTATAGGAAGCAGTCAATTTAGCCAAAAATATTCTCAGTATCTCAAAATAGCTCTCAAAATTGAAACGGGAAATGCTAACAAACCTAAAGTGGAAATTTTCTTCTGGCAATTGTATATTCAACACATTGAAACTTTAAAAATCAACTTTTTTCTAAATAAAGCTTATCAATGTCATGTCCAATTGTTATCATGACCCAATTGAAAATCATAACAGTTCTCAATGTACCACACAGATTGAATCTGTATCAAATGTCATGTCCAATATGGCAATATCTGTGCTTCATGCATAGTTCTTTTGAGTAATATAATTAGGAATTTTCACAAAAAAGATATTTTAATGAAATTTCCTTAATCACTTAATCAACTGAACAATTAACTACAATTTCATAAATTAAACTAGTGATTCAGTTAATAAAATAGAATTAAAATTAACAATGAATTGTGTCATGTGTATTGAAATAGACCAAAAAAAACATCCTCAAAAACCTCGTAACCATAACAAAACAAAACAAAGAATTGGATTAAAGAAAGTTGAGAATTATGAGAATGAAACCTGTAACGAACATCTCTTTGAGAAGCGGAAGAGTAAGAGGAGAATGTTCGGTTATAATTTCCATGTCCATTGAAAACCGAATTATCCATTAAATGGTTTTCTCCGGTGACGGTTTTATAGCGGTGGTGGCGGTGGATTGAGGAAGAGCCACCGTGACGGCGAAGAGCGCGTGTAAGAGAGATATGTGTTATGGGGAATTGGAAGTTGTTTGGGAGGACAGCGTGTCCCGGATGAAACGCGTGTTTGATCGAAACGACGCTGTTTCACAACAAGTGAGTTATTGTACTTTGTTGCGTAGAGACACAAGTTTCAGTTTCATTTCAGTTTAAGTTTCAGTTTTATTGGAGGAGAACAGCCGGTAGAATGTTTTATCGTATATATGGTTGTTGTGTTAATCGATTCTTGTTTTCCAGTGGCGATGTAAATAGGTTAGGTCGAGTTAGGTTTTGTAATGTCTAAATTTAGTAAAAATTCTAAGGTCTATGTCTGGTCTACGTGTCATAGACTTACTTTTTAGGTCTGACCATGATCTTCTAAAAGCTTGATATGACATGCTAGCATGTTTATAAGTCTATTACATAATCTTTAAATAAGTAATGTAATCTAAGGTTAAATAAACGAATGAACTAATATATCAATGATATTAAACTCTCTTTTGATATTTAACATGAAGTTTTAAAAAACATTACTATATATTATATCATATTTCAATTCTTATTTATAATAATACACTTAAATATGCGAAAAATTAATGTATACTAATAAGTTTGAATTATTGTAAAGGTTAACAAATTTATAATATTCAGAATATAATATATAATATACTCCCTCCGTTTCTTTTTAAGTGTCTTTTTAAAAAATTAACATTAAAATACCCTCATTTTTGTATATTTTCTTCCTATTATACCCTCTCTTTTGTTCTAAAATATTATAGACACATTTGATTGTATAACCATGTTCTAGATCATTTTTCCAAAACCAAGTGTCTGCCATAGAATCCTGCAAAATAATGTTATCCAACAAAGAACAACACTTCACTAATAGATCACCATCCCAAGCAAAAAGTCTCCCCCTTCAACTCCATCCCTCACCCTCAAGTCCTCAACCCCTCAACCTAATCTAACATCTCAGCCGCAAAAACATTTTTTTCTACATGAATATCAACACAATCTACAGAACCGTAAATGTAATGACCCTCGTCTAACCAAGGATCGTTCTAAAAGGAGGAAATTCCACCGTCGCCCCCACACTCTATTTAAACCAGCCACCCTGGAACTCCCTAACACCCTCCCACACACTACATAAGTCTTTCCACCACACAAACGCTTTCGACACGACCCCCCTAATTTGTCCATATTCTACCACATATTTTGTCGTCAAAACTTTATAACATAACCCACCTTTGTCAACAAGTAAACATGAGCACCACTTTACCAACAACGTCATATTAAATTCCCTAACTCTTTGCACCCTTAACCCTCCCAACTCCTTCTTAGAACACACATTTCTCCAATGGATCCAATTAATTGTGAGAGCATCCCCACTCCCAAAAAAAACATTTAAAAAGGGATTCAATTAAAGAAATGATACATGTGGGAGTCTTGAAGAAGGAAAGAAAGTAAATCAGAAGTGAAGACAAGACATATTTAATCATAATAAGACGACCGTCCATAGTCAGATTTTTGCTCTTCTAACCTGTTATTGTTTTTAAATACCCTCAATCAAAGGTAGCCAAAACGACAAAGATTACCACCAATCGGGAGACCCAAATAAACAAAAAGAACTCAACCAACCTTGCAATTTAAACCCTAGACAACTTCTAATAACCAAGACTCTTCAACATTAACACCGACCAAGAGGCTTTTGTGATTATTTCACTTTTAATACAAATATAATTTCAAAACTAAACAAGTTTTCCTTCAAAGCTCAGATATTTCCCCAAGTTTTCTTACTCAAGATTTTCTATTGAGATTAGTTCTATGTTTACTGATGGAAAGGCGGGCACGTATTGCCCTAACACATGTAAATTATAGACACTATTTTATATGAAATTTTGATTTTGATTAAAATTATAAGTAGATATTTGTGACTTTTAAATTGTAACAAATTCAATAAATCATTTTACCTTTTTAAATGATATCAATAATACAACAAATATAGTACAAATTCTTTTTTTTTTTTGTAGAGGCTAAAATGAAATATATTACCACAAAAGAGCGTTAATCCTCGCACAAGGAGTGACGAGGAAAACCGGCAAAGTCTGTACAAAATTTACAAAGGGAAACAAATTAAAAAAGAGATTACAAAGGAAGGAAGATTAGCCTATGCCCAATATGGTGAACGGACTAAGCCACCAGCCATGCAAATTGAAGGGAAGAGTAGTGTGCT
>Ga0315914_1010785_pt1 | contig 11223 bp, 7 predicted proteins | sample MpolenodulesMG_FD_203920 | JGI IMG/M metagenome (GOLD analysis project Ga0315914, IMG submission 203920) | Medicago polymorpha root nodule microbial communities from Los Angeles, California, United States - elongated nodules | ecosystem: Host-associated > Plants > Roots > Nodule | place: USA... | reverse complement strand
TCAAAAACACAAACCAATTCTCATTTGCCACTTGGCTTTTCATTTTAAAACCATTTTCAAAACTAAAAAACACAAAAACAAATCAAACATCAATTTCAACCCCGAACTACGAGGTTTTGATCCCTCACGGGTACGTAGGCAAAGGACATTCGTCCTTCCAAATCAATAAAATACATAGATAAATAGGTCTTTCTTCTTTTTTATCATTTCAAACTCTTTTTTCATCTTTACCACTTTAAATTCCATTTTTACAAAACAAGCAAGTTTATAGCACAATTAATTAAATAAAACCAAGAGGTTCCCGTAGAGTACTACGGACGTAAAGGGTGCTAATACCTTCCCTTTATGTAACTAACCCCCGAACCCTAAATCTCTTAAAAGGGGTATTTTGAACTTTTTTTCCCCTTTTCTCTTAAAAATTAAATGTTCAGTCGTGAAACAAATTAGCGAGTCAAACGCTAGTCAAATAGCCTTGACCTCCGAAAAATGACGCGACAGTGGAGTAAGAATGAATTAATGTTGGTTGGTGTTTAATATGTCGGTTATCATGATGTGGTGAATTATTCGTTTATTATATGATTATGTTATACGAAGCAATGTTGTTTATTTGTGGTGATGATCTCTTGACAATTGCTTATGATTGCTTGATGATGAATATGTAGATATGGTTTATTAATTGGTCAATACTTGATGTATGGATGTATTGTTTGATAATGCAATATGTGGAGATATGTAGAGAATATGAAGAGTAAATTGGTGTTGTGCATTATCGAGTCAATACTTGGAATCCATGCATTCATAAGTCCTATATGAAGAGATATGCAGAGATATATAGAGGGATCAATTGGTAAAATTACCTCTGACATCCAATGGTACCACATGCATGTAGAGTTGAGTCTTTAACATCGCATGAATTCATGATATGTGAAATGTGCCATATTTGATTATGTGCCTTAGTGAAAATTTGCGTTTGTGAATTGTGTTACTTGGTGAATTTTGGTGGAATATGTGGAGTTGAATCCTTGATTTACAATTGTTTAATAATGCTTGTCAATGATGTAAGGGATATGGTGTTGATTATTCACATGAGGCTCATATTATAGGATGATGAGTATGTTTATGCATATTTGATAGTTGAAATCATTAAATGTTATTCATTTGATTATATTTGATCATGTGATCGGTATCTAACCCCCAATGGTTCTTTGATTGACCACCGCGTCTTTTTTTGAATGACGTAGGTTATTTGCATGATTGAGGTGGTTTCTTTCTTTTGATGCTTGAGGACTAGCCTGGATGCTTCCTTGTTTTATTTTCCTCTTAGAGTTTAGTTAGGCTCTGATGTAGGAGTGTCGGTCTTGAGACCTTTTCATTTTGATATCGTTTGATGGATTAGGTTTATTATATGATGAAGATAATTGTATCATGTCGATGTATTTTTGTGGCGTGACACATGGCATGTTGAGAATTATTCTATGTTGTCGAGTATTTTTATGTTATTGATTTTCCGCTGCGAGTATTTTGAAAAACAGTTTATGCATGTCTTGAGAAAAATGTAGATGTAGCATCTAAACTCTTTTGATAAATGATTTATCTGCATGATTATTGCTTTCGGGGTTTAAAGTGTTACAATTATCAATTCATGGGCAGCTTACATAACCTGACTGAAAGTTATTGGCAACATGATTGAAAACTACTTCATTGATACCTACCACCATCCCCCACCCCCCATTGCTCTCAATTTATAGATGGAGAATGAAGAACAATGGTTCTTAGACGTTTCTTAAAGACAATACAAGTTGGGGAAAATTCATTCCTAATTCCAAGGATTTTCAAGAAGGAAGAATGCACAAAAAGGACAAAAATCTGCATAATTCACACCCTAGAGGATTTCCCATGAACCCTTGCAGATCTCCCATGTCCCCTTGCGCATGGAAAACCTTGAAGGTCTTCCTCATTCACCCATGTGTATGTCTTCATGCGTCCCTACACTTTTGCTGCCGAAAAAAAATTCATATTCAGCTTGTTTTCCAAGTTGGATCGGAGAAAAAAACTTAATTCTCACCTTACCCTATAAGTAATGATCCCTATAAATAGAGACCCTTGCACACACTTATTTCTATGTAGAAAGTTGGAGGTACAAACAATGCAAGGGTCAAGCATCTGAAGCTTTAAGACAAAGTTTCTTCCTCATCTTGTTCTCTAGAATATGTTTTTCTATTCTTTTGCAAAGATGTTTTCTTCCTCCTCTTCAAGACAAGGTTAACCTAGAACTAAACCTCTCTTAATAAGAGTTCCACGACGAACCTATAATTATTTGGCGGATTTAATTAATAAAGGTTTTATTAAGTTTATGATTCAAATAACCTAATTTAATTTGTATAGATTTCAAACGTTATAATGCTCTTTAACCAACCGTTATCGGGGATTGTTGATATTTCATCGAGACAATTCTCTTAATTTATTTTGTATATATTTAGTTTATTTGTTTTACTTTTATTTTCTGTTTTAGATTAAGTTTATTATTATTTTTAGGTTAGATTTATTTTCTATTTTTATGTTAGTTGAAACTTTTTTAGGATTAGGGTTGGTTCCTATTTACTAGGTTAGTTTTTATTGGATTTGTTTTCCTTTTTCTTAGGTAGGATAGTTTGGTTTTTGTTTAGATTAGGTTAGTTTATATTTTAGTCCTTTTTTTCCTTTCAAAAACAACATAAAGATCTACTTTTAAAAATTTAGTTTCTATTTTATAAGAATATTTTATTTAAGATTTAGTTTTTTGTTTATTTTATATGTATTTCTACTCTTTTTTTTCTTTGTATATCCTAAACAAATTAAAAATTGTTATCTTGTTACTTAGTCTAATCTTCTTCTACAAGCTCTTCTAAAAATCCTTGCGAGTTATTTTATGCTGGTGCAGATTCTGGTACTTTGATATTCGACTCCGACATCGATAAACCCGAAAGAGCAATCTAGAAATTCATCAGGGAAGCAAGAAAAGTCTAACTTCCAGTTGTTGTTCCACTCTTATTTGCCGCAAAGATGTGAGACATTGACCACATAACACTCGACGATTATGGATGGAGACTTGACAACCTCGACGAAGTTGACCAAGGGTTCCAACCGGTGACCCATGTATTCCTTGAGATCAAAATCGTTGTTCTCACTTCTCTGAAAGAGAACCAATTTTCAGGTAATGAATCAGAAGACAATAATTCTCATCTAACACATTTCTTAGAAGCTTGGAGCACTATCAAGCCAACTAGAGTTTTAGAATATGACAAAAGGCTTTGCTTGTTTGTGTACTCTCTAAGTGGACGAGCAAAAGATTGACTTAATGCACTTCCAAGTGTCACTATAGCTATTTGGGACCAATTAAAGAAGGCATTTCTTAGTCGCTTTTCCCAACAACAAAATCCTTGAAGAAGAGGCAAGAGATTTCTAATTTTAGACAGAAAGATGAAGAAACTTTGTACAATTCATGGGAGAGATATAAGTTGCTAATCAAGTGATGTTGAGGGCACAACTTTCCCAAGATGGAAATCACCTTAACTTTCACCAATGGTCTGATGCCACAAACTCGAATTCTCTTGTACGCATTAGTAAGAGGTATACCATGAAAATCAAAACTTCTAAAGAAATCTGAAAGTTGATCGATAACAGGTCATTAAACGAGTACCTCTCAAAAAGAGAGGAAACAAGTGTTCAAAAGAAGCAAGGAGTTCTAAGCTTGGAAACACATGACACCTTACTAGCAAGGCACAAACTTCTAAGAATCCAGTTAGAAGAAATAACTAAGAAGTTGGAAGCATATGAGGTGGCCAAGTTATCATCCAATCGTGTAGTTCATGATTTTTGTGAGCAAGCTCATGAAAGTGGTGTATGCGTTCTAGCAAGTTTGGGATTATCATAGGAGCAAGTGAGTGCATGGGGGCGTGTACCATGTAACAGAGGAATCCCTACTTCAACACTTACAAAAAATTCCATCCCTTTGAACTTATAAAAGGTATGAAAATCACTACCCTTTTCGTGGCTTCTCTTAAACAAAATCTTGTATATAGAAAGTTCATGGAGGAGATTCTCTGAAAACAACGCAAACTCCAAGAAATTGAAATGGCACAGGTACAAGAAGTTGCACCCCAATTCTTAAAAAAACGTGGATGGGGGTATTCTAGGTGGAGAAATACAAGATTCAATAATGAATATGAAAGTAAAGAGTATTAAAAAATAAGAGAATCTAATTGAAGTGGAAGCAAAGAAGAAGCTTTCATCGTAGAGGTAAGCGAAAAAGTGGATCCTAGTGAAAATGAGGAAGATTCTGATGAAGTAAAAACCGAAGAAGAAGACCCTATTATGAGCATAAGAGGTAATTCTTAGGGAGAATATATTCCAATAAAGGAAGTGAAGTCAATCAAAGGAAAAGAGATGGTTGAGGAAGATGAAACACTAAAACAGGAGTGAATTTTCAACAACTGATCAAAATCTTAAAGAGATTTAATGTCAATATGCCAATCAAGGAGATGCTTGAGCAAAGCCCCCGTTGCATCAAATTTCTTCAAGAGATCTTGAAACTTGAGAAAAAGCATCAGACACATATTTTGCTTCTATAACGAAAAATTGTTGTGTTGTTTTTAACTTGCAGGTTCCACAAAAAGAAAAAGATTCAGAATGTTTGAAAGTTCATGCCGTGGTGACAGACGTGTATGTAGAATAAGCTTTATGCGACCTAGGAGCCAGCGGAAACCTCATGTCATTAATTGCTTCTGAGTGAATTGGAGGATTGGAGCTGCAACTGTGCTTGGTAGAGGTTGGCCTTGAAAATGGTTCTACAACAACCCTTGGAGGTATGGTTAAAGACATAATGGCGAGAATTGGCAACTTTGAGTTTTTGATCGATGTGATTGTCCTGAAGGTAGGCGACTATGAACAATGTCGGAAGATCTTAGAGAGATCATTCCTTTAAACTGCCAAAGCTCTGATGGACTTGGAGCAAAAATTAGGTCACATGGATACTACGAGTGATATAGGGTACCTCCTCCAATTGAAGAATATTCTCAAGCTTGGAATGGTCCGATGAATGGCTATGGTTCAAAGAATACTTAGAAAGGTGTTCTGAAGAATCAGAGTGGTCAAAATCTAATGAAGAAGAAGAATGCAAAACATATGACGAGGAGCCTGAAGGTTTGGGCTTCTGAGCACAACACAATCATGTTCGTCAAGCCCAAGACACTAAACACGCACTAAATGGGAGTCAATCTATATATTTTTACTTTGAGTCAGTTTTAAATTTCAGTATTTTTTTTTGCGAGTTCATCTCATAATTCTTTACTTTTATTGTTTGTTTGCTAACTCATAACTATGCTCGTTGATTTTACACGAATAAAACAACTTTTTTTTTTCAAAAATTTTGTTTTAGTCTCAAATAATTATTCCTACCATTAACAACAAAGGGCTAGCTAAAATTCGAAGTTCAAGAGCACGGTAATTATTGAAGCTTGCTGCATAAGATACTTAGAAAATTTTACCATCACAATTATGTATAACATAACAAGTGAGAATTTGAGCCAAATATTTTTTACTTTCTACTATAATTCTTTTATATATTTTTGCTGGAAAGTGTGGTTGTTCATTACATACTATTAGGTATATTCTCATACTACAAAACACTTGTTTGGTACCTTGAGCCTTTTTCAAGTCACCCTAATTTATTGTTTATATTCTATGCTAAACTACTTTGAACATTAATGACCGCTAAAAAATGACAATTAGTTTTTTTTTAGAGGGACAATTAATTTTTATGAATGAGGATTTTAGCATAATGTATATACGAGTGTATTAACAAATTTTTATTATCACTTGCAAACATACTCATATAAAAAAATGAGTGGCTGTATATCTAGCAAATTCTTATAGAAGTTCTTAACTTGACCCACTTATATTTTTAAAAGTGTGGTAGGAAACAAACTACAAATTTTAATTATTTAGTGCTCATTTGTTTTAGTTCTTTCTGTGTGCATGTTTTTCTCAAAACTTATTTTTTAACAAAATAATTTTTATGTTGAAAATGAAATAACTATTTTGATTAACTCTTAGAAGAAAACTTTTGAAAGAATGATATTCAAATTATCTATAGCAAATTATTTTTAAAAATCTAAAAGAAATTGACTGTTAATCTTTTTAGTTATAACTTGATAAATAGTCAATCAAACAAATAAGTGAATATATTTTTAGCAAACCTCTTGATTAAGAAACTACTATCTGAACAACTCTCTCAGTAAGAGTTAATGGAATGAATCCTACACCTATATGTAAGACAGAGCTAGCATATTCGGATGCATTTAGTTATGTATTTATGAACAATTTTGTTTTCTAGATCTCACCCAGCATACTCACATAAGATTCTCCCTAGTCACCACTACCTCCTTCTAGCCCCCTCGTGCAATAATGACTCTCTTTCTCTCTACATTTATGGCCCCTTTCACTTCATACTTCCCCATTTTATGTTTGCACCATTATTATTTACAAACAAACACCAATCCTTCTAAAGTTGAAAATGTTACCCCCTTCATCTCACTATCACTATCTGAATTATTTGCTGATTTTTTTAGAGATTAAAAATGAAATTTAAAATGTTAACAAGTACATACTTCTTTCGGTCCTTAATATAAGAAAAATATCAAAATCAATGTAATTATTAACTATTATAACTTTTTAAAGTATAAGTTATGCTAACTAGTGTCCTTATGGCATTTGTTAAAAATTTAAAATTAGAAATGATTGATGAAATTTAGGCGAAAAAGTTACTGTTTTATTGTTTTAATGTGTTGAATGCACAATTTACAAGATAAAGTTTTTAATTTAAACTTCTAAACAAATGTCGTAACATGTTAATATTTCCCATTAAATATTTTTACACATATACCCTTATAGAAAATTGTGAAACATTAAATACGTTCATGAATATTAAAAAGACAAATATTATATGAGGGCTAGAAAAATCTTTTAAACAGTAATTACACGTTAAAAGTTGTGACATTTTCTTTTAAATAGGATCAAATTTTTTAAATTTTGTTTTCTTATAATAAAGACCAAAGAGAGCAACCTTTGTTAACATGAGTTTTTTTTTACGTAAAACTTATAAATTATTTTAAATATGACTTTTTTCTATATTAAACTTACTACTTCCGTCCCTAATTATAAGACCCTTTTGAAAATATTTTTTGTCCCATTTTATAAGACATATTTGCTAAAAGAAGAAATTGTAAGTAAAAAAAGACACTTTTTAAACTTTTCATACATTGATTACACAACTTTCAATACAAATATTACTATATTTACTCTCTTAATCGGTGTCCCGGGACACTGATTAATATTTCCCTTATTTCTTTACCATCATAGCCCTATTTATTTTGCATCTTTTTCTTCAATCAACAATAAATATTATGTTGAAAACATAAACTAACTCTCTCTTAAAGATAAAATTGTAAAAACAATAATAATTATAAACAAATTTAATATTATTATCAACTTTCTTAATTCCCGTGATTTTAGCGAAATGGTCCTATAATTAAGGATGGAGAGAGTATAAATTATTTTCTTTTAAAATATTAACCAATGTCTTTAAATTAGCATAACCCTTCTTTTAATATTCTTTCTGAATCTTAATTAAATCTCCCTTGTCAGAACCACTATTTACTGTCTCTGCCACAGTCATTTCATTTCATGTGGCATTCACAACACCTAAACTAACGTGCCTCTCCCTTACTATTACATACACTTATTACTCACTTCTTCAGCAACTACAACAACTATGACTCGTTCTTCTTCTATTATTACCATCTTCTACTCATTTTTTGTTCTCTCTTGTTTTTTTCTTGTTTCATTTGCAAACTTCAATTCATAGAAAACATCATCATGGTTACTACTCCTACAAGAGACCCTTCTTCTAATGTTATGTCTCTTCCACTTCCATCTCCTAAAGCTCCACCAGAGTACCCTGATTTGTATGGAAAGCGCCGTGAAATGGCCAAAGTTCAAATGCTTGAAAGAGAGATAAGTTTTCTTGAGGTTAGTTTTTTTAGCTCATGTGCCCTTCTTAATTATGCTGATAAATTTATATGCATTAACTGTTTTGAGCTATGAAACACGACACGACACGCCAACACTGCCAATAATTTTAGAAAATCACATAATTCAGTGTAATTATATATGCCGGTGTCGTGTCAGTATCGGACAGGTGTCGGACGCGACCAGGACACCTCTAATTTCAGGAGCGTCTGTTCTTGAGCAACTAAACTGAAATTTGAAGACTTAATTTTGAACTTTTTAGGATAGAAACCATAATTTTGAATAGTATATTAAATATTGAGATTCATTTTGATACACCGTCTTCTTAGAACATTTTACACTGTCACATTTTGTATGACATTTAAGGTAGATATGACTAAAATCAAATCATTATAGTGATCCAACAATTGTGACATTCACTAAATTATACACTGTCGGTGTATATATAAATTAAATTCTTACATATTTTTAGTATATATAATTTCTTTTATGAAGGAAGTTTCACTATAATTATAGTTATTGGTACATTGTTTAGTTGGTGATTGTGACATTGCATTTTGTGATCAAAAGAGAAATAATGGGATTCATGAGTAGATAGGCTTTGAACATTTTAAATGCATGATTGTGATTGTTTTACTAATTTTTGCATGATTTTGACACTTTATAGATTGTGATTTAATTGATTACTTCTTCTAGTGATGTTTTGGTTTCTGAGGGTACTTTGTTACAGTTTCCTAATCAACATTCAATGGTTTTCACAATTATTGTTGTCAATTTGAGGAGTTAGCCAGCTGCTAGCATTTATTAAGCATTGAAGCACAGTGGTAGTAAAAAGTAAAATTTCTGCAAAATCTTAATAATTGTGTAACTCAATTGCTAACTGAAGGACTCTCTTTTCTAGGTTGTAAATCTTACTATGTGGTTATGCAATGGCATAAAGTTTGGTTATATCAAGAAAAACACTAAAAGTTACTTTAGATAAACTTTTCAAGTGTGTGTATGGAAAAAAGTTTCCTGAATTCTGATTATTTGAGTAAAGAAGGTTTTATAAACTAATTCAATCTGACCCAAAATGACTATGAAGCACATACACAAACATTGACATCTGACATGACTTTGATAATGACAAGTAGAGAGATAATAATTTAAGAAAATAGAGTGATTGAATGAAACCACATTTTTTGGAGTCATGCCACTATCAGGAATTAGACACACTGCATTAAGGTTGCCGAAACACGGTTGGGCCTGGTTTAATACTTCATCCGATCACTATTATAAACCAAAAATCATTTTTTAGCTTCATTCCATAATTGATGCATCTAATCAATATAGAAGCCAGATATATCAATTGTTCAATAAATTTAAAAGATTGCTTTTTTGCTTGTTATAGTAACCGGAGGGAGTAGCTCTCTTTGTTACCGTTTTCTTGCAAAACAAAATTGACTGACAACCTTTTATCTAGCAGGAAGAGTTAAAATCTTCTGAAGGTTTTCAACCAGCTTCAAAATGCTGCAAAGAGTATGTGTATTTGAGGAATTGATTGTGTCCTTTAGATTATGAAACTAAAGAAATTCATCAAAATATTTAATTATTGCTCTAGCTATGTCCACTTCGTTGATTTAATTTAATGGAACAATATTACAGGATTGCTGATTTTGTGATGGCAAACCCAGATCCTCTGTTACCAACGTAAGAAATTATGTTCTTGTCTATCTTTGTTAATTCTAAAGAAATCATGATTCTTATGTCTTTCCTCTTTCATGCAGGAGCAAAAAGAACCGTAAGACATGTCGCTTATGGACGTGGCTGTGGTACGATTTTTACTTTGTTACCAGATTTTATGTATCAGAAGTCACAACTACTATACTTGAGTGGGGATTTGGGGACCGAATCCTCTACGGCTGCAGTATGGTGCAGCTGCTGTATAGTCCATACACCTGCTGCACCGTATTGATTGCAAACTTACCTCAATTACACGTATTTTATAAATACATTTGTCAGATTATATTTCATCAAATACGAGACTCTTGACAAGTTATTTTTCTTGCAGTCGGATGCGGTGTTTGAACTTATCTTGGATCTGCTGTAGGTGTTGTGATTGCTTCTCCGGGTGTTGTAATTGCAAACGAAATTGCAAATGTAGTAGTTGTCTTTCATCTACTAATTGCTCCTTATCAAATTGGTGTTGTTGCTTTGATAAAAAATCACATTGTTGTAAAGAGTTTTGTGGTTGCAACAACTGTTGTTGTATTCTACCAGGCTGCAATTTTCGTTGGCCTTTTCCCTCTTGCTGTGATTGCAAATGCTCTTGCTCTTGCACTTGTCCTAGTTTTCCAAAAGTTCGTCCTTGTGGCTCTTGTACAAAATGTTAAGGATTTTAATTTCTTCTATTTCTTTGGTTTATCTAATTTTGATTTTGTTAATCAAAATCAAAATGAGTTCATTGTATGATCAAATATATATAAGCTTTTGTTCATTTTATAATTTTATTTTTGTAATCTATATTTCGAAATCATATTCATATTTAGATAAGCCAAATAAACAATTTTGCTTAGATATTATGTAAGGTGGATTCTAGGGTGAGGGTCCAATTAGGTCCCTCACCGGTGAACTACGAGAAAAACACCAATAGATTAAATAGGTGGTTCAAATTTATTTAAATTAAAAGAGGGAACATGTAGAACTGCTCACATTCAATCATATCCTGCAATGGTTTTACCCTATGTTATAATTCGTGTAGAAATTCTTCCCATAATCAAATAACTGCTCTTCCCCTCAAACCATCAAATTTGTAAATCAAATTACATGAACCCTAAAATTAAAATAAAAAAACCTAGTGGTAAAAGAGCAGACTTTTATTGTTATTGCTGTTGTATGATCATAGGATCTTGGCTTCCCAAACAGCCAAATATTACCTTCCATTACTACTGTGGAAGTTGAAAATTTTACTTGTGCTTCTCGTTGACGTTTCTTACATCTCTTGTGAATTTGTTATAGTTTCCTCCTGGATTACATAATTTTTAAAACTTTATCATGTTCTTGAACTTTGTTGGTGTTTGAAGAAGAAGAATTTTTTTTATTTTAATTTTAGGGTTCATGTAATTTGATTTACAAATTTGATGGTTTGAGGGGAAGAGCAGTTATCTGATTATGGGA
>Ga0315914_1010784_pt1 | contig 11225 bp, 3 predicted proteins | sample MpolenodulesMG_FD_203920 | JGI IMG/M metagenome (GOLD analysis project Ga0315914, IMG submission 203920) | Medicago polymorpha root nodule microbial communities from Los Angeles, California, United States - elongated nodules | ecosystem: Host-associated > Plants > Roots > Nodule | place: USA... | reverse complement strand
ACTAAATATTGAAAAATGAAAAATCACAAATTTGAATATGCACTTCTATAAATATGATATTCTTGAATTTTTTAGAGGTGATTATGCAACGTTTTTACCATCTTAGTTGTACTTACATGATAATAAATAAGGTTTAAATAATATATTTTATCGTATTAATTATCAAACTCATAATAGTAGAATTATATGATAAAATATTTTGGTTGCTCGATCACTAAGAGCGTCTCCACCTTTTGAGTTTGATGCTCAAGCTTGTGTCTGATATAAAAGACTTGGCTCCATAAGACCAAGCTAATACTATGGAAGGGTAGTCAAGTGAATACAAAAAGGAGGAATGAACTACATTTAGGATGTTAGACCAACCGAATGAACATGTAATGAGGATGTTAGACCGATCAAATGAACATGTGATCTTGTTGCCTCTGTCCCTTCTTATATGAAGAACATGATTTGCCCTAATTCATGTATCTATTATTTTCCTACTCATTTACTACATTAGATTTATTTTGGCTGAGTGTCAAATACTCCTCGAATTATTAGAGACATAAAAGTTAGTTACATAATAACAGGGTCGTCTTAAACATTTTAAATGTCATGTTTTAATTTTGGGCCTCAAAATTTAATTGGTATAAACAGGAATTTGAATATTCTTAAAAATTGGTATAGGAATTTCTGCCTTTAACACTTTGGAAGCATCAAAGTTTGAGATTAATAATTAAGTTCTAAATTTTCAATTTGATTAAAATTTGGGTACTTAAACATTTCTATTTAACTTCTTCAAAAAAAAAAAAAGCATTTCTATATAACGTTTTTAGGAAAATTTATTTGAGCCTCTAAAATTTTAAGACCATGTGCATTAGACCACCTTACACTTGTGGTTGGCTGGCCCTGCATACTAGTGAAATTAGTTAGAAGTTAGTCGGTTTAATTGGCTATATAAGCCTTAATATACTACATGATGTAACTAATTCTCTCATAAAAAAAAAGGCAACTCGGTGCACTAAAACTCTCGCGTATGCAGGATCCGGGAAGGGGTCCCACCATATGGTGTATTGTACGCGGTCTTACCCTGTTTAATCAATATTATTTCATTTTCACTCTTCTATATTTTTATCTCTATTATGTGTTTTATTAAGGATTGTAATTACATACCACTCCACTTTAGAACATGTACCACCTTTCTCCGAGCTCCACCACCTTCAATCTCCCTCGAGGTTGTTCCACTATGAAAGAAATTTGACATTCTATAATGATAAAATATTACTATATTAAACCTTGTTTCAAGTTTATATTTTCTACCTTAAGTGTTTTTTTTAGATCAATGCCTTTAGGCTAAAGGTTTTAGCTGTTATTTGCATGACAACAAACATTTGGAAAATTGAACTTAGCTAGACCCATGTCCATGCCTAGAGATAGATTTATGAGCAGAAAATAAACACAAAGTGGGAGCATGGGATTTGGTTACAAAAAGAAAAAAGGGACGGCCAAAACCGTCACTTGTGTAAAAAATATGACAACAAAAATTGCTATTTCAGATTCTGTTTGTTTTAGTTGCCGGCTTTGTGTGCCGTCCAACGTTGTTTGTTTCCTTTGCATTCCAAGTAACATAATTTCATCTTCCATGTTATCTTCGTTTCTATCTATATATTAGTATTAAAGTAGGTACATATTCTTCATTCTAGTATTTCAATCTATCTTAATTCCAGGCTTTTTTCACGGTTCTACTTATTTGATTAGTGTCCTCTCTTCCATCAGTTTGAAGATGAATTCGGGTCAGTCCACAGGTAAATTAAGTCTCTGAATCCAAACATATTTTTTTATTTTAATTAGCGGAGTTATGTTGTATTTGTTTGTACATAGGATGAGTGGTAGGATTGAAATTATAGTGAGCCACCGTGATTTTGTAAAGCTAATTGAGAGTAATTTTGTCAATCTCATCGTTTATCCAAACATGCACTTAAAGCTCTAGTGAAATTCAAAAAACTATTTTTGGTTCATCAATTTCACTTTTCTAATAATATTTATATAAAACTGTTTGTTAAGATAACTTTTCCTTCAAGCTTTCTCTACTTGTTTGTTGAGAACTTGAGATTCAAACTTATCGTAAAGAATCAATTGAGATATGTTTGTACTCCTGATCCAATTTATATATTTGAGAGGGTGTAAATATTTGGGGATATGAATTAAGTCAGTAATATCTTGGTCAACTAGATTTTAAGGCATAAGTCAATTAGAATTAAGCTCATAAGGTCTAGTTCAACTCATAATGTTGAGATTGTTAGGTTAGATATTTTTCGTGATTATCTAAGTTTGCTTGCTTTTGTTAAGCGTAGGCGCTAAACCTAAATTGAAAAGAAACAAGTTTGCAAGCGACAAACTTATGAAAATTGGGCTCCGGAATCCATCAAAAATTGAAAAAATTCTCTAAAATATTATTGATTGAATAAAAGTTGCCTTAAGCTACAACTGTTAAGCTTAAATGGGAAATAACAAACTCCTAAAGGGCTAAAAATAACAAACTGAAAACAAAACAAACAAATCATAAAATTACTAAGGAAACCTTCCTACATCAGTTTGTGTGAACATCGAGATGGTTTTTACAATTTCGTCTATAAAAATAAAATAAAATTCAACTGTATCTTATATCTAGTACTACAACATATAACTCAATTACCGTATATAATGATGAATCACAGGGCATCATAGAAACCATAACTAACCGCATAAGTTTGAATTCCTTCAGAAATATCTCTATGTTCAAGGCTTATATATCCCTTATGCAATCTTAAACAAAATTATTTTCCAAATGTGAGTGACTATATTAATATAATTTCTTTTCAATATAGTGTATCCTCCACCTCCAATTGCACCACCCCCTCCTGTTGGTTATCCTACCAATCAAGAGAATCCACAATACCCTCAAAATCTTGCAGGAGAAACAAAGTCCAGAGGTGATGGATTCTGGAAGGGATGGTAATTAATCACTCCTCTTAATGTTTTCTGACATAAAAATTAAGTTTTCTTTGATTTTATACCATCTAATAATTTAGCTATCAATTTTTTATTTCATGCAGTTGTGCTGCAATATGTTGTTGTTGTGTCTTGGATGCTTGTTTCTAATGGCTGAGAGATTGCATACATATGATTTTCTCATATCTATTCAATGTGTTTTTAATGATTTTATGTTGATATGTCACTTATTTGTGATGTTATGATGTAATATTGAGAGGAAATAAACTATATATATCAACTATTAAATTTTAATTTACTAATTATCACATGTCACTTATTTGTCCTTAAAACTTTTTGAATTGAGGATTTCACATACTACTTGTTAAGTCCAAACAAGTGACTACAAACCAATTGTTTGGCAGAGGTACAATCCCATTAACTAGTGACATTCTCATTGGTTTCACACTATTTTTTGTTTTTGTTTTGACAAATATGGTTTCACACCATGTTCAAACACATTTATTGAGGAGTTCATACGCACGTGCTTAACTTTCACGGATATAAGGATTTCGGTACGTGATAGAAATCATATAAATGACGGAAAAAAAATTCAGACATTTTGAGAGGACGAAGAAGGGAGACATGTGATTCAGTACGGTGTAGATAAATGATGGATATATCATATTAATTATTTTAGTTCAAAGTTTGATCTATATATGATTAATATTTATAGGAAAATATATGTTGGGTGATATCAATTTCTTAAACATTAAATCTTAGTTAATAGTTACCTTGAGAGATTACTCTCATTTACGCACAAAATGCTTTGGTTTACAAAATATACTAATATAATGTTAAAATCAAGCATTCGTCCATACAATACACACTTTTTTTCTTCTATACAAACTTACATATTTAGTTCATTAAACAATGTATGAATAACTGATAGAATAAAATAATTTTGTCATTAAGCATAATTATATTTGTAATTATTTGTAATTAATTCATAGGTTTGACTAACCTATTATTATTGTATATATGTACCCTTGATTATATGAATAAGACAATACATTACATTATAATATTTCACAGAATATTCATCTCTTTCATGATAGAATAAAATAATTTTGTCATTAAGCATAATTATATTTGTAATTAATTCATAGGTTTGACTAACCTATTATTATTGTATATATGTACCCTTGATTATATGAATAAGACAAGACATTACATTATAATATTTCACAGAATATTCATCCCTTTCAATAACATTTGTTGGCATTCTCCAATTTAAAGTATATATAATACTTCATTGTTCCTTGTCCTTCCTAATTATAAGTTTCACTTTTCATATTTCTTTGTTGCTTGACATAAGACCATTTTTCAACTTTCACTTCCCTATTTTCCTTCAAAAAAACTTTCACTTCCCTATTTATTTTGCAATCGAAAAATGTAATTATTTTCCCTCTAATATGATATGATGTCAATAATTGGAAGGATAATTATGAAAAACCAAACAACTCTTACGTTATTTTTTGTCAAGTACAAGCATATATATATAGATTATATATAATTCCACTCTTAAGCTAAATAAGTGATAAGTCTGGAGTTTGAACTCATGTCCATGCATATTGGAATTTTACCACCGACTAAGCTATGCTCACGACGTTCCTTTAACTAATTTTTGTTTTTTTAGCCTTTTACACATCAAAATAATCAATTACTTTTGTTACTTTCTATATGATTTATCATTTTCTCATAATATATGCACTTGGTCATTCATGATTTCATTCCATTTATTCCTGATCTCCTCGAAGAAAAATGTTAACTAATGTCTCTGATACATATTAGTTAAAGAAACAAGTATAATAAGCATTTAAACCCTAAATCTTTAACTCTTAAACTACTTTAATCTCTTAGATCAAACTAGTTAAACTAACAAACATCCCAACCTTTGAGCCTTCTGATAGCGTTTGTTGAATATTGTTCAAGCTCTATTTGATTTTTGGATACTTAATCTTTATGAATGGCTTTGAATTTGTTATACTTTAAACATGACATATTTTATTATTGAACCATTGCATGTCTTCTTTAGCACTAAATACAACATTGTTTTTTTTATTATTACTACAAAATATTGTTATTTAAGTAGTACTACCATTAGTTATTCTCCTAAAAAAAAGTAGTATTAGTTATTTTATTCTATATTGAAATAGAAAGTAGTATAAGTTATTAATAATGATTTTTTTCCTCAATATTTTTCTTCTCTGATATTTTTTCCAATAGATATTTTTCTTGGATTCCTCTCGTAATCAACTTTGAGTTAAAAAACATTTTATAACCTTGTAAGTATCTCCATGCATTCCACGAGGGATTATTTTTTAATATAATAACACGATCGTTATCAACCCAAGCATGCAAATATAGTCGATGATGAGATTAGCCACATGACATGTGCCTCATATACATCAGGCAGGTTTCTCCATCCTACAATTAATGCGCCACGTAAAATTGTTTTTTGTGTGTTAAAAGATCATACTATTGCATGGAACCTTTTTTTTTTTTTTTTTAAGGAAACTATTGCATGGAACCTGTAATAAGCAATTAAAAACTGATTTAATTCACCATAGGAGTGAAATATATTGGTTTGAGATTGCGAAGCTTAAGTCAACTATAGTCTGGTCAAACCATTCAAGGTTTAATAAGCTTAATCCAAAGTATAAAAATTATAATTATAATAATAGTAATAGTATATATTTGTGTCAAAAAGAAAAAATAGAATATTGAAAAATGTAATTAAGTAGATCAATATGATAAAAATGAAAGATCTTAATTATTTATGGTTTACAACTCGACCATTTTAGCTAAAAAAAGAATTGTGTGTACAATCTGTCTGTCCCCTAGCAATAGCATTCGATGATATATAATGGTTCATTCATTATGCGATGTTTTTCATGCTCGTGTTGCATGTGACTAATTTTCGAAAACGACTAAACATGGCCAGAGTCTATATCATCGCAAGAGTAAGACAACCAATGGAAAGCCACACTCCAACATATGTCATTGATTGATCGATTATCCTCATCACATTGCTCCACAATATTTATGTCCAAAAGGTCAAAAATCAGTTCTAACACAGTACAATCCATCCACTGCTTTTTTTTTTGGGGAGATGAAGATAAGCTTTTGCTTGAGCAGCTTAGTGTGGCCTACAATGGGGCATGGTTCGTTTTTTATAAGATCAACTTTAAGTAATTTAAGTAGGGATGTTTGTAGTTCGGTTTAGATCGGTTTTTGAGATAAAAGTTATTGATTAAAATTCTCACATGTGATTCAGTTTTGCTTGTTAGGTTATATAAATATGATTCAATCCAATCTAATTCTTGTATTGGGATGATATCAGTTAACATTATCGTGTCAAACTTAAAAATATGAAACATTTCATAATTTTTACTTGATTGAAACATATTAAATTGAAACATATTGTACCATAGATCATATCTATAAAATTTGACATTAATTAAAAATTATTGGAGATTATTTTATATAGCAATAAAATACATCAAAATTAACTTATTTTAAAAGTTTATTAGACGTTAATTTTGATTTTCATTTGCATGTCACCCTTCATGTTCTTTGCCACATCAAACGTTAACTTGCTTAGGGTTTGTTCTTTTTTGATTCTTCCCATTTTCATCTTAAGGTGTTTAGTGACTCTGTTTGGACGATATGTCCTATTCCCCGCAAGTCTGTTACTGGAATATGTGCATTCCTTGGGGATTCATTAATTACATAGCATTCAAAGAAGTGTAACACAGTTTCCCTTTTTCATAATTAAGAGGCAAAATTGTCTCACTAAAATAATTAGGGAGACATAAACTATAAGCTCAAAAAAGTGTCTCGGTAATCAGACCTAAGAATATCGTCATTTTATATCTTAAGCAAACGAACACCAAAATAATTGTACAGACAACTGATTGGAGGAATGTAGCTGATCGAGAACGGAGGAGAAAGGTGTGACGAGGTTTAACAATTGCAGTCGAGAAACAAGGTGACAACTAGAGAGAAGATGGATGGTAATTAATCACTCCTCTTAATTTTTTTATGACACTAAATATAATTTGCTACATTCTAGTAATTCACCTCTCAATTTCTTTATTTCATGTAGTTGTGTTGCTCATATCTATTTTACCTTACTTTTTGCTTGCATTAATTAAGAATGTATCTAGATTAATAATGCTTAGTTTTTGTTTGCATTATGTACCATTTTCATTCTTAAACAACAGCACATTTTATGTAAGGGGGCTTCTATGGTGTAGTTAAGAAAATGACTTTTTTGGAAAAGTCATTTTGTTTAGCCAATAGAATAAATGTTGATGCCATGTCAGCTAGTGTCTTGCTGATGGACCACTGTAAGATTAAATTTTACCTTATTACAAATCAGTCTTCGTACAAAATATTAATTACTTTTGATTTATCAACTTATTTTATTTAAAATAAAATCATTTTTGTTCTTCATCTGTTCATTTTGTTTGTCCTTACTTCTTCATCTGCAAATTATTCATTTTGTTCTTCATCTTCGTCCCAAAATCGAAAACATGTTCATCACTAACAAAACTCGTTCCAAAACCATTCAAAATCGAAACTCAAACATTGAGATGAGGTTCAGTTAAACCAGTTCCTTGGTCACTCGTCCCTCGTTCCCGGTTTGAAATCGAAATACAATTCCACTTTGAACCAGTTCATATCATTCACTCCTCCCTTTTTCTAAATTGTTCTTAAATCACAAAGATTGAGGTGAGGTTTAGTTTGTTTGTCCCTTTGGTTAGTTAGTTTTTTGGGGTTTTTCTGGTTTTGTTTGGAGTTTTTGGGGTTTCATTGTGCAATTCAGATTCCATATCTTTTATTGAGCTTTATGTCAAAATTTACAATTACAATTAGGTTTTTTATGATAATTTATTTCACTTTAAACCCTAATTTCAAAACTACTGGTTAGATCACTTTTCTTTGGTAAATTTAATTTCAAGAATTCCATGTTATATATCTATTTTGTTGAGTTTGTTAATGATTCAGTTCATTGCAGGGTAGAACCATGTTTCAGTTTGTTACTCATTCATTCATGTCCATGAATCGCCTTCCAGTTCTATCATTGCGTGTTGGTGCTGGCTGCTCACAACTGCTCTCATATATGTGCATGCTTTCAAGGTCAGGCTCTTCCGTGTATTGAACTTTTCTTGCCATTATGAATCCTTTCAAGTTCTAACTAATTTTTAACATGCCTAATTTTTAACATAAAATCAGCAGATCCAAAGACTTTGGAGGAGCAACAAAGTTGCATCAGAGAACAAGGTCTTGTCACACCAAGGCCACGTTACCAAATGTGTAGATGAGAATGATTTGAAATATTGAGAGTCTGATGAATTAAGGAAGGAAATGTTGCCAAATCAAAGGAAATTAAGGTGGAAATTAATGCGGATGAAAGTAGTATTAAGAGAGAAATATCCTGGTCAAATGTATTTAGACTACACGGATCTATGGAATTTTCCTAAAGAGGTTGATAACATATTATATGGGACACTCATCAATTAATCAAATAAATTTGGTCAACTCGCCTATAATCAAATAACCAACATTAGGCGTGAGAAAATGTTGGAAGGCATTTATATATTTAAAACTTTTTTTCAACAGTTTCAAACTTTTTTTCAACAGTTTCATAACATATCATGACATTCAAAGCTAAAAAGAAACTGAATTTAATTTAAAATATGGCATTGCTTAGATTTGAACTCACAACAAAAGGATAGCAGCAACACAATTCTTTTACCATCTAGACCAATGTAGTAATTCTATTAACAATTCCAGGAAAATGTAGATATGTTTTAGTTATTGATTTCGTTAAAAAAATATCAGCTGCATCTCATCTAGTAAGTTAGTCACTACTATTTGTATATTTAATTTGATTAGAATAAATAAAATTCACAACACATAACAAATAGAATCAATTAAAAACAACTTAATTCAAATATTTAATTTAAAACTTTAGGGCATTACAAATCAAACTGGAATAAGTTCTTCTTTTTTATAAAACCCACAAAAGAAAAGTTTCGTCCTCGAAACTAGTCGACGTCAAATAAGTTCGGATAGAGCTCCCTTATCTGCTCTTTTCGTTTCCAAGTGGCGTCACTTGTAGTTGCATTCCAAATCACCTTGACTATAGGGGAATCTCTTTGCCCCGCAAGTATTTCACGCTTCAATCCTCAATACTCATCGGAGGGACCTCAAAAGAAAGATTTTCTTTAAGCTCCACTTTATCAGGCATGGTAATATGTGAAGGGTCATCCATATACTTCCTCAGTTGGGACACATGAAACACACTATTAAGATTGGATAAATTTCAAGGTAATGTAATTTTATAAGCTATAGGACCAACTCGGTGAAGAATCTGATAAGGTCCAATAAACATAGGTTAAACCCAAGGCTCTCATGTTAAACCCTAAACTCTAAAGTAGGTCGTTTTTTTTATAAGGAAAATACATGTATTTAGTTGATTGGACCAACTTCTAAATAAATGCAATATTACAATTTTATTCTTTGTTTGTTATCCTTAAATAATGTCCTACGGTGAAGGATGAACATTGTAAGACGAAACTTCAAGGCTCTCAGGTTAAACCCTAAACCCTAAAGTAGTTCGTTTTTTTTATTTTAAGGAAAATACGTGTATTCAGTTGATTGGACCAACTTCTAAATAAATGCAATTATACAATTTTATTCTTTATTTGGTATCTTTAAATAATGCCCTACGGTGAAGGATGAATATTGTAAGACGAAATTTCAAGGCTCTCAAGTTAAACTCTAAAGTAGTTCGATTTTTTAAGGAAAATACATGTATTCAGTTAATTGGACCAACTTCTAAATAAATGCAATGTTACAATTTTATTTTTTATTTGGTATCCTTAAATAATGCCCTACGTTGAAGGATGAACATTGTAAGACGAAACTTCAAGGCTTTCAAGTTAAACCCTAAACTCTAAAGTAGTTCGTTTTTGTTAAGGAAAATACATGTATTTAGTTGACTGGACTAACTTCTAAATAAATGCAATGCTACAATTTTATTCTTTGTTTGATATCCTTAAATAATGCCCTACGGTGAAGGATGAACACTGTAAGACGAAACTCCAAGGCTTTCAGGTTGAACCCTAAACCCTAAAGTAGTTCATTTTTTTAACGAAAATACATGTATTCAGTTGATTGGACCAACTTCTAAATAAATGCAATGTTATAATTTTATTCTTTATTTTGTATCCTTAAATAATACCCTGCAGTGAAGGATGAACCCTAAACCCTAAAGTTGTACATTCTTATTACATATCATGTTGTTATTAAAATTCAAACATTTATATATTAAATTGCCATTCATTCTTCTTTTTTATATATAAAAAAAAATTCATTCTTCTTTTTGATAAAATATCTTCTTCTATTTTGATTTGACTCTCCTATGATGATTTTTTTTAAAGATGATGATTATAGAAATCAATTAAACATTTTAAATTATTTCCTTTTGCTAGATTTAGAAATCAATTAAATTTGCTTAATTAAATAAAAAATCCAAAATATTCATTTATAGAAATTTTCATAACTAATGAATTCGTCTATCTTTAATTTATTCTACGTATACATGTGTGGGTGAAAATTTATCTTAGGCAACCAATTTTTTTTTTCAAAGATCTCATCCACCAATTGCTTTCTCGATGGTACTTATTTAAAAATAGATAAACACATGTAGCGAGTGAGAGAAGAAACATGAAATAATACCGCAAATGATGAGAACTAAATGAACACAAATATTTGTTTTTTCTTCAATCATATAAAATGTAAACAAAAATAATAGCAAAAAAAAAATTATGATATTGAAGTTTGGGTGGCTGAACAACAACAATTAAAAATTGACGCCATGCAAGCAAATTTCCTTTTCATAATAGTGAACCTCCCATGGGAAATGGTGTTCAACCGTAATAAAGGGCATAAAAATGCTATTAAAGCATATTAAAGACACTCGTAATTGAACCAAGTATTGTGGCTAGCATTAAAAACATATGAGACAGTATTTTATTTCAAACAGATTTTGCAAACAAACAACAATTGCCTGGTGTTAATTATGTGGCATTTTGCAAAGAAAACGAGGTTCCTTTTTTTTTTTTTTTTTAAATTGAAACCAATCTCTATCAAATCAAACATGTTTGCTTTTGTTACAGTTCCTATTGAAAATATAGAAA
>Ga0315914_1010783_pt1 | contig 11225 bp, 3 predicted proteins | sample MpolenodulesMG_FD_203920 | JGI IMG/M metagenome (GOLD analysis project Ga0315914, IMG submission 203920) | Medicago polymorpha root nodule microbial communities from Los Angeles, California, United States - elongated nodules | ecosystem: Host-associated > Plants > Roots > Nodule | place: USA... | reverse complement strand
GTGAAAAAGGTCACTTTTCCCGAGAGCTGCACAGTGACAGCATCTCCTGTTTCATGTTCTTGCGTCTTTTTCACACGTTTCTGTTTTGAATTGGGTTTTGGTGTAAACATGAAAGTTGTAGATAAGGATGTTAGCTTTCCAATGGCGTTGGTTTGACTTCAAAATTGTTTTATTGTTGATGAAGATTGAAGAAGACAGAGGCTATCTTTTTCTTCTTTTACGCTTCTACGACTCTACTTTTTCTTCTTCTATGGTATCGGTGGATGAATGAATGAAAATCAAATGAAAAAGTTCACTATGTACCAACCAAATATACAGTAGAAAACAGATGAGGTGGCAGCAAACGATCTCAAACAATTAGAAAATTACCAAATTGCCTTTCAGGAGGGCAAAATTGAAAAATAATCTGGATTAATATTTAATAATTAGCTAGTAGATATGATTATTATAGGTTGATTATTTAACAATTCCTTAGTATTGTAATATTCTCTTCAGTCCTCTCTGCCATGTGTTTGAGATGCTTTTAGTGCCTTAAAATGCTCAAACCTGTTGGAGGCTTGATGCCCTGTGAGCCTACGCTCAATTTGTTGGGGGCTTGATGCTCTGATTGGTACCACATGCATGTTGCATAGTCAAGTTGTCTAAGTTGTTTAAGTTGGAGTCGTGTTGTCTAAGTTGACGAAGCATTGCCGTGTTGTCGAGTTGTGATAAATGTAATGAGATGCATTGAAAGTTGTGTAGTTAAAATGATGTAATACTATGTTGTTGTTTATGATGTTTTAAGTTGTTAATTTATGTTGATGAATTATATTCTTATTATTATCGAATATGTATCTCACCCCTTCTGTTGAAATTGCCGCCTTGTGGGCAAGTGCAGATATTCAGAACTAGCTGCAGTTGTGAGTCGACTCTCTCGTGGTCTTTTAGGATACTCTGATACGTTACGGGGAGGGTTTTATTGTCACGTTGTCCTTGTTACGTATTTTTTTTGAGATCAAACACTACCACCGTCGAATCTGAAATCGCCGTCATGCGTCAAATCATTCAAGCACATCGAAAGGTAATTAACTTGAAATCACTAAATTTATTTTATTACAATCACTTCAAATCATTTTTCTGTTTCTTGAAAACTTGATTTGTGGTTGATCCAGCGGCAACACACAACACGTTGAAGAAGATGAACAAAATGGTGTTGAGACCACCAACCTAACTTGAGTCGTTTGAAGGTAAATCTCAGTTTATTACTAATTTTTGTTACTTCTATTAATTGATTTTAGTTTTGTTAATCATTTATGATTTTAATAGTGGACAAAGGTTTCAGCCTAAAAAGAACTCTGCCAATGTATACACTTAGCACTTATACTTATTGTCCTCACAAAGATAATTTGGATCATACCTTGGTTTTATGATTTTATTAAGTTATTGTGGAATTTAGCACTCGCCAAATGTTTGAGAAAATGTCTCAGTAAAAAGATTGTTAGTTTGATATTGATATTGATGTAGAACAATTTTTATTTTCATTCACTTCACCATTCTAACTCTAATTTCTATCATCTTCCCTAATCACATCATAGATCTTTCTGAGTAGGGATTTTTTTTCTTCAATATAATAGGAACTAAGAGCAACCAAGGTTTTGAATTTGTGTTGTTGATTGCAGACGAATTCCTTTGGGATTTATACCAAGTTGGGATGCTTATTGTTGAATATAGACGCAAAGGTATGGACATGAGGTTTTGAAGGACCTTATTGTTTCACTTTGTTATCCTAGATAATTAAGACATGAATAGATTGATGTTCTTTCTGTCTGTTAATAGATTAATTTACTTCTTTTTGACAATTTTTTCTGAAATGGTTTGCCTGTCATTGAAATTTTGCAAGAACATGTTAATATTCTTCACTTTGAATTCACATAACACTATGTTGTTTATTCTCCTACTCTTTTATTTCATGTAGAGTGTTAATCCCTTTGTTTTGGGTTAACCAAAAATTAGTGCAATTTAAGGTAAACTGAAAATTATTTCAATAAAATTAGTTTACTGCTCTATTGAATAGTGCAATGATATCTCTGCAGTAATAAAACTTTAGAGCCTTTGTATTTGGTGATAGACTAGGGTTTTATTTGAGTGCAATGATACAATGTTTGGACTGTTTTATTGTTTTGAATCATTGAAAGATACATATCAATGACATATTATCAATTAGTACCAATTAACTCAATTAATACTTATTTTTAAATTGTTCACTCAATTGTAATTTTGAGGTTTAAAGTCATATCGACTGAAACAATTGGATGATCTTTGGAGTTTAAATTGAATCAACTTGATAACTAATTCAATATAGTTGTTCATTAGTTGCACATGCTAATTAGTTTACACATTGATACACAGATTCATTTTGAAATTCAAAACAAGGTTTTGATGATATATATATAGCAGATAGTTTAAATGTGCATTCTTCGGAGAATTTGTGAATAAATTTACATGATTTCAACTTAAGAGGGCCAATGAAGTTCTGTTCATGATTTTGATCCAATAATCATGTGGTTAGCATTTCCATTTGATCATTATGATATTTATTTGCAGCAAGTATATCTATTTCAATATGAACCATGGGATGAGATAGCTTTTTGGCCACAAAGGTTTTTGGTGCAGTTGGAGCAAGAGCTCGAACGTGTTAGACAACAGGTGTGGGGAAGATGAGTTATTATTTTACTTGTATTTTCTCTTTTCTATCACTTTATTTCACCGGCTTTGTCTTTCTTTTTCTTTTCTCTAATACCTTGAGGCAACAAAACTGCAGGGAATGTATATGGGTGGTGGATTGGATTCTAATAATATGTGTTTTGCTGGACATGTGAATCCAGGTTGGTTTGTGATGATGCTACTACTATTTGTATATTTATTTGTATGCATTTAATTTTTCCAATTAGTTCTTGCATTGCATTCTAAGAACACCCTTATTTGTAGGGATTGTAGCCTTTGAGATGGAGTATGGACATTGGGTTGACGAGCAAAACAGGCAAATCTCGGAATTGAGAAATTCTTTAAACGCGCATATTAGTGACATAGAGCTTAGGATGCTGGTCGATGGTATGATGAACCACTATGCTGAAATCTATCGCATGGAATCTGCGGCTGCAAAAACAGATGTTTTTTATGTGATGTCCGGCATGTGGAAAACAACTGCTGAAAGATTTTTCTTGTGGATCGGTGGATTCCGCCCTTCTGAGCTTCTCAAGGTGATTGTTCATATTTAAAGAATATAAGTTGAAAATGTTATCGATAGAAGGTGAAATCAAAATTTCATCACTGTCTTAATGTGAGAAAGAATGCGAGGAATTTAGAACTGCATTCATTTATTACAACTTTAATTCCATATTGAATTATGGCATGACAAATATGTAATGTAGTATGGTGGAAGTCTATAACTTAATTTAATTGCAGATTCTTCGTCCAATGATTGAACCCTTGACAAAGCAACAACGGTTGGATAGCGATAACCTTGGACAATCATGTCAACAAGCAGAAGATGCCCTTGCATCTTTTATAATTTCTTCAAATTATCAGTGATTTTCCCTTGACCAACTTGAGTAGACTCCTCAGTGTTACTTAGATTGCTTGAATTGAGGATGTCTTGAAAATGTCTGATTAGCATGTTCCCAATATCCGCGACATTAGTAGCAATACCATTAGCATCATTGTGAGTCTCAATTTTACTTTTATTATGTCTTGAGATTAATTTTAATGTCTGGATTTTTAAGTTTATAGCTGTAGATCACAATTTGAGATTAATTTATGCAATTTGATATGGCAAGTTTAAGTTTTTATCCCCACAAAGCCTTTGATTATTTGTTTGAGTACGTAGGTAGCAATCGGAGATCTGTGTGTTTGTTCTTAGGACTATGAGTGTAATCAAATGTTAAGTTTTTAGCTAACTACACCCTTTGCAAATATTTTAGGCCTCATTACAACTTAAACCTACAGAGCATATCTGTCAACGACCAGACACTTCAAATCGATCCATCAGTTTTTGCAACATCAAGCAACAAAGGCACCATTGTTGATTCTGGAACAACTTTAGCATACCTTGTAGAAGAGGCTTATGATCCCTTTGTCAATGCGGTGAGTTTCTTTTTGGTAATTTCAAGTTATTCAATTTAGCAATAACATTATGTTACTTTAGGCTTTAATGCTTTGGAGATTTATCAAACATTGATGGTAAAATGATTTTTCAACTACTCCAGATTATAGCTACAATACCACAAATGTAACGTCCGTATTAAAAGTGTCTAGAATAATTAACACGTACGTTATAACTGATACTGGATACATTAATCATACAATACGGAAATACAACATAAGTCGAGATTCAGATACATGAGTCGTCTCAAGTCATATATTACATTATTTATGCATAGCCAGTCTAATGAAACAAGTGCAACAAGTTTCATCACGATACATATAGCTAAATATAACATAACATTAGCTAGGGAACATAAGCATAGATCCGATAAAGCACGATCAGTCTGAAGCCTTCTCCTTACCTTTGCCTTGAACAACCTGTGAACCTGAACAAAGAAGGAGTGGGATGAGACATAACGTCTCAGTGAGTTCCACCTAAGTCCTAGGCTAGAGGTAACCTCGGGGAAACCTACGGTTACCACGTGTCTACCATACAATCGATTGGTTGATTATACGTGTGTGAACTTATACCCTCCTAAGACGATCGTGCAGCCTAGATCGTCGTCACTTGTAGTTAACTTGTACCATTTCATATCATGTCATTTTTGTCATAAACATATCATATAAGGGTGTAACACAAATTATCTGAGTTGCTTTTACGGAGTGTATCGGGTGGAGTAACCCCGAGTACAATCCCTTACATAACCGATGAATTCCTAGCTAAGGTACATCAGACTCCTCTCAGTGCCATGCAGGCCCCCCTTGCGGAGCGTAACCCGTCCCCTAACGTGAACCCCTTGAAATCCCCCTTGGCGTGGATCACAAGAGACACGACACCTACAAGTTACTTATTATCATAAACAATCGTAAAGTCATAAACATAGTCACAGTGGGTCACTACCTAACACGCCTTGGAGGCGTACTAAGATACTTTAACCCATCAGTTAGGGTAAGGTTCTAAGTATTCCCCACACCTAGATATCAGTCCCTACCCAGCATAATCATATATAACTCTTAGGAGAGACATGGTTCATTGAATTTGTGAATGTTACTCATGCATTTTATTAAAGAATCGCACAATGTGACACATATTATCGACTTGATATTGAAGGTCTTTGATATCGATGTTATAAAGTTATAATGGTTTGCAAGAAAAGCATCGCACGGCACTCTGGACCACAAAGAAGTTTTTCAAGGCGTGCTGTAAAGGGGCTCTACGCTTAAGCGTGCCTGTAAGCGTGCAGTTTGCTTGCCAGTATGCTTAAGCGAACCTGTAAGCGTGCAGAGCCCGTAGTTACGACATTTTGCACGCTTAAGCGAGCAATCATCAGTCCAGAAGTGCAGAAAATCGTATTTTTGACCAAAAAGCCTAAAAATCAAGTCTTTAATGCTCACATTACACCCATGGTACCTGAAAAACAGTTTAGAAACATTGCATGGCAACAATTTACACAGTTTCAACATAATCATAGCAATTTAGGGCATTAAAACCTAAGTTCATAAAGTTTCTAATTGTTTATTCATCTCACATAACACTACACAATAACCCAAGGATAGTTGTTAGCTATAGAACTCACCTGCAGATACCAAAGAACATGCACACACACACACACACAGCTGCAGATTTGGATTCACTCTAAAAGGATGAGAAGGAAAGGAAGCTTGAGTGAGTTTAGCTTGAAATCTACATGCTCATCCAAAGCTTCTATCATGCAGCATGATTACATAAAGGAAGGAAGTTGAAAGGATTGGATTGAGGGAGAGGGAGAGTGAGCCGAGCACAAAAGAGAGAGGGAGGATGGGAATCTGTTCTTGTAACTAAGTGAGAGAAAGGGCAAAGAATAATGAGTTGTTTTAGGTTCAAACCACTTATATAGCCCCTAAGCGCAAATACCAAAACGCCCATCAGTCTAATACGCGCACAAGACGAGTTAACAGATAAAACACCGTGAACTAATAAGCGGGACATTACACTGTACGTACGGTTGTTTCCAGGGGAAATCAATGTTCCTTGATTACTGACAGGTTAGGATGTTTTTATTTCCGTTTGTACCTCTTTTTACGATTGTGTGGTATAAATAGATCATCTTGGATGCTCTTTTTTCTAACTCCTTTTGCATTACTGTGTTTAGCGTCAGAGATATTTCCTCAAGTAAGTCTGAACTTTGCTGGTGGTGCATCTCTGGTTTTAAGACCACAGGACTACCTTATACAACAGAATTCTATTGTACGTATTCAAGCTTCAATTTTTTCTTTTTCATTTTCCTGAGGATTGGTTTGGGTTTTGTGATTTCCAAAGATAATACTTTAAGTTGCAATTGGCAGTTATAGAAGAGTCGTTGTCTAATGAAATCTATTAATCTGATTTTGATTTTACTTTGCTTCTAAAGCTGCCTAATGTGCCTTTCTTTACGACAATTTACCTTCTTGCCCCGCCTTTGGCCAAAAAATGGGCACCCTTATTGTTGGGATTTAAAATTAGTATGGTTTACACTTACCATATTGAATTTCTCCTATTAAAGCCCTCTCAGTTTCAATGTTAAGTTGTTAATAATGATGTTTGAGATTTTAATTTCTTTTGTTTCAATCTAACTTAGTTTCAAATTTTTACTTTTTATATGTTTACTTCATATTTAAATTTATATGTTTAAGTTTTTAGTTTTAGTGTTCAGTTTTTGCTTCCATTTTCAATTGTTATGTTCTTAAGTAGTTCAATATTTCTATATGATTTCAATATGATCCTTTGTGAACAAAATGTGGTTTTCTTACTAAAAAAATTTCACAATGGAAATATGAAGGCCTTATGTTAGCATTCCTAAAATAACAAAACAATAACATATATATAATGCAGTGTATACTTATTTTGGTTCTTAAACAATTCTTATAATTCAGGAAGAAGCTTCAATGCACTTTGTTTGGCTCCTATGTTGATGATCTGAACACATATTTGGCTTCTCGAGATACTTCTACTACTGTTGTGGCTATTCATTCAGTTGGCGAAGGTGAAAACCTTCCAAGGTATTTTTCATCCTCTCAAAGCTATGTAAAGTGCATTTAATCAGTTTTGAATTTATACAAAAATTATAACAAACAGAATATGATTTGTGGCTATTTTTTAATTGTATATCTGAAGTCATAGATATGGATTTTGTAGACAATATACACATCCAAAACTGCATCAGTTGTACCAGGATGGTTTTCAATCCAATTTGTGCATAAGCTACTTCCCTTAAGAATAGGTAATTTTTTTTATTATATTTGGATTGTTTAAATTTACAAAGTTATCTGCTAATTAAGTTATCATTAGTTTTAATATTGTCATATATTCATTTTAGGATGGTTGACAACATTGAAACCCCATCACCATATGCACTTACTCAAATCCTTATACTTAACATGGATTTTCATATTTCTTTCAATGGAAACTTATTTAAAGATCAACTTCACTTACTTTTCATATTAAACATTATTGGTCATAATATGCTATTAACTTACAACTGTCTATTACTATCAGTGGTCCGGCTCTCCGACCAACAGTCCATGAACTTCTGGAAAGGCTTAAAGAACTTCAGAGACGGTATATCATTCAGTTCTAAGCAGCCACGTCTGCTGGTGGGATAAAGACTCAAAGAGTCCTAGCTGATCCATCTGAGCATTTTTTCTTTTTGTCACTCGCGACGGCTGATGTATAAGGATTCTTTTGCACATATCTTACAAACTCATTCCTCATGAGAAGATGAGTTGGTACAAACAGCTGGTCTTGAAGTTCCACAACATTAATCTTGCCAAACTATTGTAGTTATTTTGTGTTACCATAGATCTTAAACTTAACAGTGTTGCTCTATGTTTGGAGTTTGAATGAGTTTCTTATTATTATCTTCATTGTAATGTAATTTTATATGGAAAATGTTTGTACCACTTTTAATTGTACAAAAGGTAGAAAAAAAGGGTAAAGAAAACAAAAGAGCTTTCATTTTACTACATAGAACTGACATGTAGCATCCCGCTAATTTTCAAATAGACTGCAGTATCGGTTGAACACGTCAAGAAAGAAATAATTATGAAGGATTAATAATAACAAGGAATGTGAGAGATTACCTCACTTTCAATCATCAAAACTCCACCCCAAACCTAGCCAAATCAACATGCAACTACAAATATATGATCCTTAGGCTATTGTGATTAGTTTGCAAGCATAAATTTCCCCTTTCTTCTCCGTCTTGGCCGAATCATCACCTCCATTGCATAATGTTCTTAAGTTCTGCAAGTGAACTCTCTTGGTGGCTGCATGTGGATGATTTTAGTGTCTAGAGACAAGGGTAAGAGAAGGAATCGAGAACATAAGCTTGGGTATTGTTTGAGCTGTTATGCAAGTTTGGAAATGGTTGAATCATGAGCTGAAATCAATGTTAAGTTATTGCTACTTTGGGGGATTGAAATAGGGCAGAAGTGAGGAGCAATGGCTGAAGCTCAATTGGGTGCTTAGAGGTTTAATAGTGCTTAATTTGTGTTCAGATTTTATGGAGATGGCAGAATCTTGAAGCTATGAAAGAATTCAGAAGTTCTAGGTGAGTTCTTGTATCTTAGTTCCCACCATGGGTAGTTTGATTCATGTGATCATTGAACAATTTATAGGTTAATTTATGAACTTAATTGCCCCAACTGTTAATGCTTTACAAAACTTGTTATTCTTGGTTTACAATCTCATTTTTCACTCAAATATGCTTCATGGAAACTGTTAGAATGACCACGGGCAGTTGGGCATCTCACAGATGCTCAAAACATGATTTTCTGAGTTTTTGCTGTTCTGTCATGGTGGCTAAGCGAGCCAGATAGTGGCTAAGCTACCGTGACAGCAAAATTCACCATTTTCAGTTCTGTCATGATGGCTAAGCGATCCAGATGGTGGCTAAGCCACCGTGACAGCAAAATTCACTGTTTGATGTTCTGTTATGGTGGCTAAGCGAGCCATTTGGTGGCCAAGCCACCGTGACAGCAAATTTCACCATTTTCTTAAAAATAAATGTTTTCTTCCCAGGGACCTTTTTGCAATTCCATAAAGCTTAATAAAAGTGAACCAAGTATTAACATACGTCTTTGTCTTCGTATTAACATCAGAGAGTATATTGGTATATATGAAAATGCTTGGGTAGGATTCTAACCCTTAGAAACGGGAACCTAATAGAGACTCGACTTAGATAGTCGATAATAGTTATGCTACCCTGGCATTCAGAGGCATATTAGACATATGCTTAGTATGGCAATCGTGTAATACAATAACAGGAATGCATTAGATATGCATATAGCACAGATATAGCATTAACATGCACAGAGTAAAGACTTGATAGTTAAAGCTATGACACAGAGCGGGGCAAACCTGGGTAACATAAGAACCCCGGTTAAAAGGCAAATCCTGAATGTTTCAAATAAAGTTTAATAATCTGTGTCCCTCGCAGGCTCCAGGTTTCGCTGGATGGGTTATCGTAGATGGTAACCACACGTAGTCAGAGGAGTTCCGGTGATTAGCCTCAGATAGGAATTTTCACCAGATTATAGTGGGATGGTGACCGGGGTTACTCCACTTGGGATCCGTTCCATAAAATGAACCCAGATAATAATGTTTGTTCAACGCTGACTTCTAACAGTTATATGAATGGTTTATGAATCTGAACATGAATTTGCATTTGCATTTGCATCAGAATAGGCTTATGATAGCCCATAGTTGATGATCTTATTCTACCCCCGATCGTCCAGTTTGCAAGATTTTATGATAGTATTCAGATTAGTGGTCTTAGATTCCCCTGACCACTAAACCAGGCAGTACATAATAGTAAATCCTGCAGAACAGGTATATACAGATATAGGTAACGGTCTTAGTGTCATATGATCGTTCAGGTATGTAGAGCACACACGCACGTATAATCAACCTCAATGGGTTGTGTTTGTAGAAAGGTGGCAGTCATAGGTATCCCCAAGATTGCCCACAACTTAGGATTAGGTGGAGCTAGACATTATGTCTCATCCCAATCCTTTTATGTTTACAGATTCGCAGGTTGCTTGTGGAAAAGTAGGAGTCAGTTTTGGAGTTGGATGGATTATCTTCAAGTGCTTGATTCGTCTCAGTTGCGGATTATTTTTTCATGGATTCAAATATGTATCAGATATATATATTTGTTAGCTAGTTTTTATCAGAAATAGGAACTTGCTTTGATGTATTTATTCATTCAAGAGAAATTATGTTTTAAATTTAATGTATCCAGTACCAAGTTAACTCACATGCTAAAAATTCTAAATACGTTTAGTATGGGTGTTACATGACACTTATTAGTTGTTAATTTTTTTTAGCTTTTATCAAAATATATGTTTTTTTTGATGCTTTGATAAATATTTTAGAAAGACGCACATTTCTAATATTGGTGCAATATGATCACATTTATAATCAGCAACAATCTCTTAGAAAAATCCAACTATCTCCCCTAATTTGCTCATTTTTCCTTCAGAACAATTTTTTTTACAATAAACGGGTTTGTAACTAGTGGCTTTTGAAATAATTCCAATTGTAACTCTTTCAATTCATTGGTAATGATGTTAAAACCGTGTCTAAGAGCATTAGTCTCATAAATTGGTACTAATGGAATATCTTGCCAATCAATATGTAACAAATATGTAACGGCGATACATTAGTTATCTGGTTGAATTGCAAGAAGAGATGTGGGATAAGAGTATAAGGGATAAATTGTTTTGATATGACAAAAAATGGAGGGGAAAATTGGTTTGATAGTAAAAAACCGGGAATTAGGGTTGCATAACTATCTTTAATATATATATACTAGATTTTTGACCCGTGCTCCGCACAGATTTATTGTAAAGGGATTGACATACGAATCATAAAATGCAATATATAATTGGTAACGGTGGAAAAAATAACACGTGATAATCCATAGTAGACAAAATAAAACACTTCATAAAATGTATGACATCTGAAAATATTATAAAAGAAAATCCGGTAATCCTATCAATAATTCGGTAAAAGAAATATGAAA
>Ga0315914_1010782_pt1 | contig 11225 bp, 6 predicted proteins | sample MpolenodulesMG_FD_203920 | JGI IMG/M metagenome (GOLD analysis project Ga0315914, IMG submission 203920) | Medicago polymorpha root nodule microbial communities from Los Angeles, California, United States - elongated nodules | ecosystem: Host-associated > Plants > Roots > Nodule | place: USA... | reverse complement strand
CTTCCCTTTTAGGACTCAAAAACCATAAATAGAATGTGGGTGGCATTTAAAAAAAAAAAAAAAACTTTATGGTTTTAACTTTTACATGAATGAGAGAAAAAAAACTGACCTAAATTTGGGTCTACTACTAGATAGACCAAAGTTAACAATCTTCTTAGTGACATAGTCTCAAAATTAAGTAGTAGAGCATTCAGAAGAAAAAAAATAAAAAATAAAATCAAGAAATAAAAATATTTTTTGTTCAGGTCACTAGCTTAAGATTTTTCTATGCAATTTTTATGACATCATGTAAAATAATTTAAGATATTAAAATGAAAAGTTCATCATGCATATACTATCAACCACACATTGACCGTTGACGTATGGATACCAGTTTGCTTACCCAAGTTATCTGCTTTGCTATCAGAACTCATAGAAAAATTAGTTACGGAAAATGCGAACAAAGGCCTTTACGACATTGTTTAATTAAAGAGTTAAAACAAGTAAATCTTGTTTAAAAAATTGGATATTTATAACTATGATATGTGTTTAATTTGTATTTTCAAGACATAATTTCTTTTTACGAAATTCTTAAATAATGTCTTAAGATACTTGTTAGTATGACCTTTAATCATTTTCAAAGCAAGCTGTATGACAAGTTAATAGGTGGTCTGATGTGGTGCATTTCAAAATTGTACAAAATTAAGACAGGGACATAAAATAGAAGTTCATGATACTCTTTGTAGTAGCGTTTGAGACAATGATATGCTCATATTAGTTTGACCAAAACAATCCCATTTCCATTCAAAAGTATAACATACTTATATTAGCATTGTATGATGATATAAAATATGATATTTTTTTTTAGTTTTTTTTTTTTACAAATTAATTTTTTTTAGTTAAAATAACATATATTGTTGGACCGATGGCGTAGGAAGCAAATCTTATATATAAAATTTATTAAATCTCTTAAGTAATTTGTTGGAACAAAAAAAGTTTTTACAAACTTCCTAATTTTCTATCGTTTTTTTTATAAATAACAAAGCATCTTATATAAAAGTTTTTAGTCTCTTAAGCATTTTTTTGATAATCAAAGAGGAACATTCTGAGACATCAAGCATTGGATATGTCATCAAAAAGGTTCTTCAAGTTTTATCGTCGAATAATTAATTTTTTCGAGAGTCAATTTCATTTTCTCACTACAATCCACTAAATTAGTTCATCGAATCACCTTACTATTTTTAGTTTTTAATAATGATGGCTTGTAGTAGAGAAGAAGAGGAGTTAATGACCAAGACGGATCTAAGGGCTGCAAAAAAATTATTGGCTGAGTCGCAAATTTTGCTCACTTGGGTGTGACAACTTCATCGTTGAAAGTTCAATGTAAAGGAACTTATCAGGAAACATCAGAGGTAGAAATGATTTAGAAATTGGGACCAGAGATAGATTCTATGATGCACAATGCCAAATTATTTATGTTGAATTATGATCACATTGATCATGTGTTTTTGTTGTTATTAGTGTGTCAATCTCAAATAATTTGGAGCCAACGTAAGTTTAACATACTTCTACGCAATCTTATGACACCAAGAGAAATAATTGAAGTTACTAATTTGAAAAGTCATTACATGGACTCCAGTTTAGTGTGAATCATCCCTGCTTGTGACCACAAGTCGTAGAAATATTTTAGATAATGATAACAATTTTAAAATTAAGTTGGACATACATGACATATAATTAGTTTTCCGTATTTGAAAATCATATGAAATTACAATGAGAGCTAATGTTGGCCTCCAATCACGGAGTCATTGTTTTGACGTTGAGATAGTAATATTAATTATTATACAGTTTGACAAATAGAAAACAAGAAAAATAATGTATTCTTAAAAGCTCAACAAATTTGTTTCCTTTTGTTTTTGTCAAACTAATATCAATAGTCATGGTGAGGACAGTGAGGTTCTACTCGCAGTCATCATTAATGTTTTGAACGATTTAAAAAAGCTTATATTCAAACTTGACCAACAAGTTTTTTCAGATATTAATTCATTAATATACATATGGTTATTATATATACTTAAAAGACCAATTCGTTTATTATATTTCATAATTTTATATTCAAGTAAAATTAAGTGACAGATATATCTATAATTTTATCTGTTGTATTTTATTTTTTTGGTGAACTAGCATAAAGACTTCAAGGCCACATTGGTCAGGTGGAAAACTATATCTATACACTGAAATACAAAATACATTTCAAATTCAAATAACTAAAATGGGTTTTTAAAATGATTTTGTGAATGAGATGTAAATCAGATAACGATATATGCCACCATGTAGAAGTGTTGTTCGCATATAAATTTGATTGGAACAAACCAAGAGATCATGGTGGCAACAATTGATGTAGCTTAGGTTTATGTTATGCACTGATGTATGAACTAATCAGCACAAGACCGTCCTAAGCACAGAACAACTTGAATGTATTTGTTAAACCCTTGCAATAGCACAAAAAATGGTTCGATTTAGAGAAATGTTCATCATTCTGCAATGAATCCCTAGGATGAGCAACCACCAAGGGAATCTGATTCTAGAGAAAATGAAGAGTAACCTGGCACATGCTTTGGACTGACGGGCTATGATAGAAGCATGAAAGTCTTCGAAATGTGCAGTGTAAAACAATAAAAACCGCAAAATAAATTGAATGAGAGAATACCACAAGGAAGAAAACAAGTTTGAATCTATATACACAAGTACATTTATGGACACAAGATTACTAACAGGTTTTGTTCACATTTTCTTTTCAATGAGTATTTGGCAGCCCTAGGTTCCAATTGCCCAACTCATGTTAGAAGAGACAGTCAGGCCAACTGCGTTGCCAAAATAAGAACGGTTCAAATATACAAAGTTGAACATATATTTTTCAGATTGATTCTATTGATTAGCAATACCCTAGATGGCTAAAAAATAAAGAAAATATTAGATTAAACATGTACATTTACAAGAAAAACAAAAGGCAGCATCAAATAGCTTCATTTGTGTATACTGTTTAGTAGTACAATTCAGATCTCAAAGTTGGTAGGATCTTTTTCCCTTTCAAGTTGCCCATAATCGCAAAAAGATAAACCTGAAATTTATACAGGCAAGTCAGTATACCTTTTCTGGCAAGATTCAGCACTTCCTCCCCACCACCAGTAAAATACTACTCAATTTGTTCAGCAGTTAGGAACTACAAAACCAGGTTATGTTTGTAATTCTATACAATGCATCAATTTGTATGGGTAAATTTCACAGATATCAGCTACTAAAATGTATGCAAGTAAAACTATTAATAAAAACCTAAACTTGCCACGAAAATTTCATGCACAACAAGTTATCTCAATCAGTCATAACTGTCTTCTGTTTTTGTGACAGACTAACATGCCATAAAGCTCTACATGGAATGGTTAAGTGGCAAGTAGGCCATAATAGATTTTTCAGCAAGATAAAAAAAATATTGGTATTAAGCTTTTAAGATGCAGGAGTTCAGTATAAGTTGCACATCACGACAAGAAAACTTATATTCCACTGAATTATTATAAACTAGTTTCGGAAAAGGTATTCATCAACAGCCATAAAACTTCAGATATATGTTTACAATATGCAATATACATAATCCAAACAGAGCCAGTCTAACCTTAGTTAAGATGTGCCCTGAGCCCTTGACACAAGAATGCAGATATAAAAGAGAAGTGGTTTGAGTGGGTTCTAACATGGACTTTGGGTTGCCAGTTGGACCTCACACCTCACTATCTGCATTAGTTGGATAGTGTTCAACAAAACTGCATTCCGTAGATAGAACCTGCTATCAAATTTATCATTATCTAATGTATGACAAAATTTTGCAGACAGAAATACACAGTAAATATGCAATGAAGCACGAACCCTGACACGGTAACTGTACAAAACAAGGACGTATCAACACTGCTAAAGACAAAAATAATAATAATACACCGACCAGGGGCCGAAACTTTAGGAAGAATGGGGTTGCTTGCCTTTGGCTACTCCAATACTTTTTGTTTAATGAGCAAGTACATTTTTATATTATAGCTACCTCAAATAAGTCTATTTAAAAAAGAAAAAAAGCATATATAAGAAAGTCAATTATAACTTGATTGATAAATTTTATTGTCTTATTTTGACACTTTCAATCTCTACAACAACTATAGAGAAAGCTTTTTCAGCAATACAAATTTTCAAGACAAGTCTCAAACAAAAATAGATGATGCATTTATTGCAAATAATTCATTTGTTTACATTGAAAAAGACATTGCTAGTCTATTTAATTATAAATATATTTGACTCCTTGAAACATCGTCAAGTTCAGCTTTACTAAAATATATCTAGTTTTCAAACACCGTTTCCAAAATATAGTCCTGAAATATAAACAAAAAGGGTATCTGAAAAGTTGATGTATCTAGTCCTAAATTTTAAACAAGTACATCAACTTTTCAAACACCGTTTTTGCTTATATTTCATTCAGGAGGGAGTACATTGCTAAATTAGCACACATAATGCATATTTAATGCGTTAATCTCAAATATCAAACTTAGGTGGTTCAACTTCACTAAAAATTATGGCCTGATTGGGTTGGCTTATTCGAACTTAGCTAGTGGCATAAGATTTGTGAGAATTTTGAGATAATTTATGAAAACAGCTCAAGATATAGTTGTTGTTAGAGATTGATATTTGAGAGTAAAGAATTAAATATTAATTAAATATATGCTAATTTACCAATGTACTGAATTTTTTCAGATCACAATTGTCTCACTATAAAAAGTCGAATATTGAGCCCTATTTTTTCTTTTCAGTTCACAAGGTGAGTTTCAAAACTAAAGATAGTCCTCTACCCCTCTTCGTTTAAAAAAGAAAGAATCAGGCAAGAATGAAACAGCAATTGTTGCTAAATTATCAACCCAAATTATCCATAAACATTAGAAATGCAATTTGAAAGGACAGATGCAAGAAAACAATACCTTCCTAGGATATATACACAGGGATGTTTAAATAACTTGTGTCACCGCATCATGTTTCTCCACTTGTCCTTCAGATCAACCTTAAATAATAAAATTGAAGTGTTATTAACGGCCAAAGTTCAGAAAGAAATAACACAGTCTTTTGTGCATAGATTACATACTCCATTTCTATATTCAAATATGTTGCTGTAAAAGTCTAGGATTGTCCTCCAGTTTCCTTCTCCAAACCTGCAGAAGAAATATAGTGAATGAGAACATGAAATCATAATATATGAAACTGGCAACAAGTTCATTAACTTTCCGCTTCAAGTATAACTTGCATCCATGAGAGCTCACTAGAAAATTTATGGTTTGACTAGTTTAAATAAAAAAATAAAAAATACATACATTCTTACACCAGCCCTTAGTGTCTCTTCTTCCAAGGAAGTCCATTTCCTTTTCTTCCTTCTTGGCTGACTTTGTTGCGGTAAGTTCTCTATTGAATCATCCCACTGCAAAAAGAAGGAAATAACTAATGTGCCAATGCCCAATAGAAAGCACATATACAAGTACAAACTTAGTGAACACCACAACAACCAAAAGAAACCACCAAACACAAGAGACTCTTAACCATCTAAATGATAATAAAAAACAACAGTTGAGGGTGAACATCTGCAGAATCCACAGGCCACTACATCTGCTGCTGGCATATTTTAAAACCATGATTCAACACATTGCATTTATGGCAGCTTTCATATCCGCACACAAGTGCAGTCAGTCACTACTGCATCAACGCCAATTTCATGTAATGGTTCGTAATTTTAGTAACGGCAGCAGTATTTAAAACAGTGGTGGGAAATCTTTTGAAAGAAGAACTTCCTCCAGAGACAGCAAGCATCATGAAAAATATATCTTTTACAAGACAGCATCCTTTAGGCCCTTAGTGAGAACATATGAATATAATAAGTAATCCACCCCCAGATTAGAACAGATAATTACATAGGTTATTACCTCGTATGTTTGAGCATAACTTGCCCGTCGCATTAAGTTGGTGCGACGATCATTACTATAGTTGGAGCGACTACCATTACTACAGTTAGGGCGACCACTACTACAAGGAACAGAAGGCTCCTTGGCAAAATTGGCATCATTAGGCTGATATGGTACAATAGTCTTGCATGCATCTGAATCTCGTGCATCTACATGTTCACTCTGCTTTTCACTGGCTGGCCTGCGATTTATATCTTTTGTAGCCAATTTGGATCTTACGGCTTCAGATGTGTGCAATGCATCAGGAAGAGGATCTTTGACCAATGCTTTTAGCTCCAAAGAACTTGATTTAAGGGACTCCCGAAGTTTCTTCACATCAGCACTACGCAGATTTTCATATTTAGTCGAAAAATTTATCGGCCTCGCTTCCTCATCACCAGAGAGTTTAACTCCCCTGTGTCTTGTTTGTAGTGCAGAGTGCTTGCGTTTGAGCTGACCATTGTCTCTCCGAATTTCTATTGGAGAAACAGATATAGTTAAAAGAATGTAAATAATAATCAAATAGGCGTAGGCATTTCAATTGTTGAGAAGTATCATAAACTTGTGTGTTATCTAAACTTGTTTTGAATAAAGAATGAACAATTCTTTCCAATAAACATAAAAATGTTTGTCTAAACATGACATTGATATTATGTGGCAACAGTCCTGCAATGGGTAGGGAATAAGAAGAGAAAAAAAAACTCCGTAGTTTTAATTGATAGTAACAACACTTTAAAAGGTAACACAAACAAAATAAGGAGATACTGTGTGCCTATTCAAGATTAAAATTTTATAACCCAAAACAATCAAATGACAGATCTATTTTCTTTGAGGGAAAGTGTTCAACAAAAGTATAATTTCTCAAGCACTAAAATTACGCATATCCATTTAAATAATGACTATTGAATAAATAGTGCATATATCGAGAACATGATTGCAAGTAAAACAAAGAAAGCCTTATAAAACACACAAGAGAAACTCAAATTATGCAACACAAAAATCCATATAGCTAGTTTCATGATTTTTTTTTTGGTAGTGTAGCTAGTTTCATGATTAAAATGCTACTCTAACCACTTATGCAGTTACTTAAACCTTTAGGACTTCAAATACACTCAATTTTTACAGAAATTTAAATCCAAACTTGCAAAAATAACAATTTAAATTTACTACCAATAATAACAATTTAAATCATTATCATCAAAACTTACAAAAACACTCAAAATTTACAGAAATTCTAAATTTTTAAAATCTCCGAGTATTATTTTGAGGAAATTGAAACGAAAATATAAATAAAAAACAGACCTTTATCTCTCATTCCAGAAGTGCGAACTCTCGCTTCCAATTGTTCATTGCCACGATTTCCATCCATCAATGTTACATCATCGTCACCATCAACATTATCATTATCATTCTCATCATCACCATCATCATTCATTTTCTCCTTTCCCAAACCTTCTAACCTCCCATCACGCTCCCTTAAATCTTCACGCCCTTCAGCAATTTCACAAACACCTTCAGGAGGCAAACCATTATAAAAATTCTAATATCCTTACTTAAACAATGACTTATGAATAAATCGCGCATATACTGAGAAATTTTTTGCAAGCAAAAACAAAGAAACCCTTATAAAACACACAAGAGAGACTCATTTTGCATTATAAAAATTCATACCTACGTTTAATTTAATGATTAAAATGCTACTCTCACCACTTATGCAGCTACTCAAACCCTTCAAATACACACTATTGTTTACCGATAATTATAATTCAAATCATTACCATCTAACCTTACACAGCAAACGCTAAAATTTAACAGAAAATTCAAACTTTTCAACTCTCAAATATTAGTATTGAAGTGATTTAAAAAAAAAAAAAAAAAAAAAAAACACACCTTTATCTCCCATTCTAGAAGTACCAGCTTGCTGTTCCACTTCCTGATTCGCATCAACAGAAGTACCAACTCTTTCTTCCGACTCATCATTGCGATGATTTTCACCCATCATTGTCTCATCATCACTATCATCAACAATATCATTCACATTACCATTCTCATCATCACCGTCATCATTCATTTTCTCTTTCCCCAAACCTTCTAACCTCCCATCACGCCTTCTCGACATTCCACCACCCGAACCATTCTCTTCCAATTCCCGATTACCATGATTTTCACCCATTGCTACATCATCATCAACATCATCATTCACTTTCTCTTTCCCCAAACCTTCTAACAACCTTCTACTCCCCTCAGCAGCATTTTCACAAACACCTCCCGGACACAAACCATTCCCATTCGAAACCATCGCAATCAAATCAAGAAACGAATCCCCCATACTCCCCCACGCTTCCTTCAAAAACCTCTTCACTTCAACAACCGCATCTCTCCTCGTATTCAACCCCACCAACCTCTCCGCAACCCTAACATCCCAAAGCGCACCTTCAATCTCTTCCCCCCACTGTACAAACCCATCCGACACCAACCCACTCCCTCTCCTTCCCCTCCAAATCCTCCTCACCGCCGAAAAATACTCCCCAGACGGATCCTCCGGCGAATTAATCAAATATTTCACCGTACATTCCACCGCAACAGCACAGTAAGCACTCCGCATCGCATTCGAGATGGAAACTCCGTCGTCGCGGTAAATCTCTTCCAAATGTTCGAGGATTTGGAGAGAGGCTTCGGAGATTGAAGCGTTGAGGATGTGAGTTTGAAGAACGCGGAGGAGGAGGGTTTTTTTGAGACGTGAATCGGCGCCGGAGAGTGGAAGTAGGGTTAGGGTTTTTTGAATTAGGGGATCGGGTACGGTGGTGTTACGGAGGAGGAATTCCATTATCCAGTTTGAAATGTTTTCGTTCATTTTTTGTGTTTCATGATGGAAAATTTTGGGGTTTTGTTGTTTGTAACATTGATCGATTTTACTATCATGGGTCGATTTTGTCTCTATGTCAAGTGTCATTGTTGAGGATGATGACGTGTGACGTTAAATGCTGACGTGAATTGTCAACTCAAATGTCATGTATTTAAGGATGAAATTGATCGAAAATTATTAAAAAAAATTAGACTTTTTTTTAAAATGAAAGTCATTATAAATGTTTACATTGTCAAATCGATCTCTAAATTAGACAATAAAAATCAAGATGGTCTTTGAATTATGTCACTAAAAATCAAGATGGTCTTCGATCCTTGAATTATTTATCTTAACTATCAAACTGATACTTAATAGTGTCAAATAAATGATAAAAACTAATAGGATATGTTTAACTATACTTTATTACATTTTCATGTTTGAAATGAAGTTTAAGAAGGCCTTCATACAAAAGTGTTAAAAACCAGTTCAAATTCTCTTTGATTTCTACCTGCATAAGCATATAACATATGCTAATTTAAAAGTAATTTTGCATAAACAGTAAAAGTGTAATAAAAAATTCTCCAAAGAAATAAAACCACCACTCCTAACAAACATATACCAATAAAAATCATTTAACACAATTAATTATATTTCATCATAAAATAAAAGACAGGATCTATCTAAAATTTGTTGATGGATCCTTCTACCTTTACCAACCCATTTCCTTCCACTACTTTGATATAAAGCCACAAAGTTCTTCAGGAAATGCAATAGTGAAATTGTAGCATGTAGGTAACAGATGTCGTATACAATGTCAGGGCATCAAGAATGTCGAATGCAACGACAGGACAACGTAACAACAAATACTTTCACACAATTAACCAATGAACAGTAATAAAGTAAAGTGTAAGGAAGGAAGAACACAAGATATTTGTTAACCCAATTCGGTGCAACGTCACCTACATCTGGGGGCTCAAAGCCAAAAATAAAATCCACTATAATAGTATTAGTTTGAAGATTGCATAAACAACCTCTGGTTTACTAGCTCTGCAACTAATCATTACCTGTGATATTTTTATCTAAGACACTCCTAGATATGAGACTCCTCTCAATTCCCCTCAATCACTCTACCTGTGATAAGGACAAATACAATGAAAAATTGAGTCGCACTCCGAGAAACAGAATTCACTCTTGCTTTAAAGCTTACGAGTGATTCACAACTTACAACTTAACTATCAGTCCAACTCAAGCATCAAAGTGATACGAGAGTGACTCACAAATAACAAAGACTTAAAACCCTAATAAGACTCTTTTGTTAAATGACGACTTTGATCTAATACAACTCAACTAAAACAAATCATCTATGTGCTTTGATCATCAGTGGCAACACCTAGAGAGGTATACAAAATAAAGCACAAAGATTAACAATGAAACTCTAAAAGACTCAATTTAATAATATTGAATTGGTGAATAAAACTAGGGTTTGAGTCTTCCTTATATGTTATGTTTTGTGAAGAATAGAATTACAAACTCAAATATAGAAAACATTACAAATGTCCCGAAATCATAAGCAATTGATCTAATACTCCTCTATTCTGCTTGTAAAACCTACTTAAATTAATGATTGAAAAACATACTAAAAATAACGTAAGATGACCTGTCATCACAAGCGTTATGGTCAAAGGGGCGACAATTGATCCCTAGCTCATAAGATCGGCCTTATTTAACTATGCAGGTTACACTCAATCGAGAAAAATTATTTACAATATTATAAGAATCTCCAATAGAGTGTCCCATAACCTCCTTTTTGCCATTAGATCACAAGTTGAATAAAAATTAACCACAAAACCTCTCTTCTTCAACACTCCTCAGTCCAAGCACACACCATCAAATCATTCACCATTAAAAGAAGAAAAAAAAGACGAAAAAATAGATTTACTCAAAAAGGATAAAATTCCACCGCTACTTTCTTCAGAAGGTCAAAACGACCATTCACAATCCTTACCATCACCTCTAATTTAGTTTCTTGAATTACCGAAAAATCTACATTTTGATTACATACCATTTCTTTCCTTAATTTTCTTACGCTTCAAGCACGCCCCTCAAGCCTCTTAGATTGAAAGTTGACATAATCTATAATCTATGACATCCTGTATTTTAATTAATTTATTTGAACCCTTGCTTTTATTAATCTATTAATTTTATTTTATCATCAATTCATCATGAAAATGATAAAATAATGTTTTGTAGCTTCTTTAAATATTTGTATCAGTTTTATTATATTGATCAATTGGTTATATATTTCCATTAATTAAATGAATGATGTAATTTTATGATTTATTTCTATATTAATTATTATTTATATTCTAAGACGTTACTAGTGG
>Ga0315914_1010781_pt1 | contig 11226 bp, 5 predicted proteins | sample MpolenodulesMG_FD_203920 | JGI IMG/M metagenome (GOLD analysis project Ga0315914, IMG submission 203920) | Medicago polymorpha root nodule microbial communities from Los Angeles, California, United States - elongated nodules | ecosystem: Host-associated > Plants > Roots > Nodule | place: USA... | reverse complement strand
TCGTAAAGTCATAATTTTAAGAATTCTACGTGGAGTTGTCTGGAAAAAAAACAATATGTGGTGTGAATAATTTTAAGTCATTTTTATTTTTAAAATTAATTTTTTTTATTAATTGGGTAGGCCCGAAAGCCCGTGGCCCACAAAGGGCCGGGCTTGAACAACTATATTTGTGCCCGTTTATCATCCGGCCCTTTTTGGCCCGGCCCAAAAAAGCCCGAGCCCCGACATGGGCTAGCTTGTCACGGGCTGAGTAGCCCGTTTTGACACCTCTACCTAAAATCATTACCATCAAAATTTTAAATTATAAATGAATGATATATATTGCATTTGAGTAATGGTACACAAAAAGATTCATTTGTGTATCCTAAATGGCACCCTTTTTTAATAGTCGTATTTCTATAGGACAAAAGTGAACGGTTTGACTGTTTGAGACTGGAAAATACTCACAAGATTTCAAACACAAAATTTAGATTTCTGCTCTTTAACCAACACATTTTGCTCATTCGCAACTAAAATTCTAATACTACTTCGCGTAAGTTAACTCACGTTAGAGTTAATTCTGCGTGAGTTAACTCACACTGCGTTTTGTTTTAAAGGCAGACATAACCTCATCTCATTTCTCATCTAAAATCATAAAATATCTCTCAAATCACCTAAATTTAAAATTTCTTTAACTTTAAATCAAACAACACTCGAATAACAATAAGAAGTAAGTTTTCATAATCAAACACCATTAACCTTTTTATGTTTATATGTTAGATTTGATGAAATGTTTGAATGAATTTTTCATTGATTGTTTAATTTCTTATGGTGTAGATCCGAAACAATGAACTGTCATTTGTTCAAAGTTTAAGTACTTTTCAACAGTGGAACCCATCTTCCGTTCAAGGTACGGGTCGATATCACGCTAAAGGATCTCAGGATCAACTGAACGAAATCAATCAAGAACTCAACCTCGAAGATTACATTTAAGTGTGAGGGTTGCATAGATGAAGTATTACGTATAGAAAGCGGTATGCAGGATATTCGATTCACCAATCCGTATGAATGAGAAAAATTAGATGAAGATCTCAATAGTTCGCTATCACAATTCCACCCGCATCTGTGGTGGGGTTGTTTTTGGTGTGGCTTCGGTTGTGTGTCGGGAGTGGCTTGTGTGCGGTGTTTTTCCTTTTGGTGTGACTTTTCACTGTTTTCGGTTTTGTCCCGAGTTCCTATAGGGATCAGACTTGTATGTAGCTTTTTGCTTTGTATTCAGTTATGTTCCGGAGATTGTTTTCTCTGGTTAAGGTTATTTATATATACTAGATCTTCTACCCGTGCGGCGGCACGGGTCATAAACATCTTTGCAAAATTTTGGAATGCAATACAATCCATCACTTTTTTTTGGAGGGAGTACAATCCATCAATTATACAACTAAATAATTGGGAATGAAAAAACTATAAATCTCAAGAGTATTTTATTACTTCAACGTTGGATATCTACACATTTTGAAAAATATCCTTATATACTACATTTGTTGTTGTATTGATGCAATCACCATTATCATCATTTACATTACATATATGAAACCATGCTTGTAGGCTTGTTCTTACAATATTTTACAGTAAACAATCAAATATTCTCAGTAAAACTGCAAAATCAAAATTAAGTGTCATCTACCGGCTATTATCCCAAAAATAGACTCTTATATATGTAGTCTGTGCTAAACCATAACATGATTGCTTCCTGTCATCAGTGCCGTTCCTATAAAATATGAGGCTTAGTTCTCTTTTTAAAATAGGCCTCCGGTAAAATAATAACGGAATTTTTGTGTAGTTAAACTTTTATTAAAAAATCAGAATCAATAGAACTTCTATACATGAAGCGAAATAAAAAATTAATAAGTGAAAGAGAGGTGAAATTTACAGAACGGTGTCGTTTGGATTTGTCACTCCTCCGTTGTGGGAAAGGAGAAAACGAATGGTATATGCGGAAAAAAATTATTGTTGTGATTCTTTTAATGAAATAGCTTTTTAAATTGACTAATTATACAAATTGGGGGTCGTTTGATAGCATCAAATTTATGTCTAGAAAGGAGAATTAGAGTCTAGAAAAAACTCAAACGTGTACCGAAAAAAGAAAAAGAAATAACATATATTTTTTTTATTTAAGTCGGGTGTGAATATTAGACTTAATTATTATTTTTGAGGCCCATAACTTTTAGAGGTCCGGCTTAGTTGAGCTGCTTGAACACCCCTGAGCATAATTTTTTATCCATGATTTTCATATATGCTTATTTTCACGTGGATACAAATGCACATTTACTTGTGGATTACTGCAATTTCAATGATCCATGGTTAGGAAGTGGATTTGCTTCAAGTGGCCAGAATATAGCATATATCACTGCCTAACCATCAACATAGATAGCTTGAAGAAAACCATTAGCATGTTCTGCTTGCAAACACCCATTAGCAGGTTCCAAATTGATATATTTTTTTTTTTTAATTTTTGAGGCCAATTTACAATTTATTGAAATTTTGAGTCCAATTTGTTACTATATCTTTTTGGTTCCTACTAGAAATGTTACTAAAAATGCTTCGTAAGTTATGTTTAAATAGTACAGGAATAATCAAGTGATTAAATTCAAGTGGTTAACGAGTTTTTCTAATGATAAATTATTTGGGAGAACTCAAATTCGATTCCTGGCTTGAACAACTTTTTGATTGAACTCCAAATTACTATGTCCCTAGGAAACGGAGGGTATATACCAAAAAACGGCATGGAAATTTATTTACCTGAACGACAAATTCTCTAAGAAAGAGTATTGATTTGCAACGGAAAAACAAAGATAAAAAGCTTCCATTATTTATAAATGAGGTTCATAAGAGCATAAGAATGTGATGAAATCCTGATTTATTACAACACATAAGACTCACTTTTATCATGCAGCAAACATACTTCAAGGAAAATCATAAGCTCCCAAACCATACAGCTTAATCTTTCCAGCATCATTCATGAAATTAGCAAGTTTTGAAGTGTATGAAGATCCCTTAATAGCTTTGTAATCCTTCCACCAACTCATATAGCTACTTTGCCTCAAGAAAATCTCAGGGGACACTGCATAATCCTTAAGCAAACCATAAACATAGTCCTCAAATTCAACCAATTTCTTCGATACCTCTTCTTTGTCTTTCACTTCGTCGAACTCTTTGCATGCAAGTATAGCCTCTTCAACATGTGCCCAAAAGCAAGAATCTATAGTCAAAATCACTTCCACATTCTTCCTACTTGAACTATTTGATTCATTTTCGGCTTTTGATGACTCTTCTACCGACCATTCCTCCAAAGTTTTGAAGTGTTTGGATCTTTGTTTACTGACATAATCTTTACCACCATCTATACAGTATTGAGCAATAACTAGTGGTTCAACCATTCTTCTATATGTAGTTCCACCGAAGAGCCAGCGATAACGAAACGCAGCGCCTTCTCTTTGAGGCTTCAGTTCAGCTTCTTCAACCATCTTTTCCCAATAATTTGTGAGCTTTCTATGAATCTCGACAACATCATGATCAAATTGTTCGTTCTTGTTTTTGAAGCTGTCATAGTACCCTATGTGATTATTTTTTGTTTTCTTTTTGTACCATTCAAGAAGCGCCATATTTTTCTTCATTTCATTCAATTTCTTGGATGGATCAAATGATGTCTTCTTTTGAATGATAAAAACTTGTTCTAGTCCTTTTATCCTTGTTTCTAGAGCGTTGATATCAATGTCATGCTCTTGCTGCATCCAAATTCAATTTTAGAAATGAGGTCAAGAAGCATTCATAATCTTATTAGGACTTAAGCGACGAATCCTAAACCAATTTTAAAGCCTGCTTGGATTAATTTATTTTAACTTATCTACTGACATAAACACATCAAGTAACCTATTTCAACTAGCTTTCATAAGCTCTTCCGGATAGTTTACAAAAACATCTCATAACTTATACGAAAACAGTTTGACATTATTTTAACTTTTGTTATAGAAACAACTCATAGGGTCTTAATTAACAAGCTCCAATAAACTACGAAAAGTTGATCTAAACTAACCTAATTTGGTTTAATTAAATGATTCTAACGATCCAAGAAAAAGATAATAGATATTCACATACCAGAATTTTTGGTGTCAATCCTAGTGCTTGCAACTGCAAACTGATACCAATCACAAGTGAATCTGAATGATTCTTGTCTCCAGCCGGCGTAGAAACATCCTTAAAAAATGCTTTACGTTTGAGATTTTCGACTATACTTCCGTACTCATCTAATTTGAACCCTTGATTTTGACCATGCATTTTGCTTAATGTCGCTATTATTTCCAAATTAGACGTAGGATTCTCAAAACAAGTAGAATCCGATTCAGAACAAAAGAGAAATGTTCCGAAAGGCATGTAGTTTGTGACGAATAGCCTTGGAAGAGGATCATTGCAAGAAACAACATTAATAAAGCAAGAATTCCAATTAGAACTACGTGATATTGCTTGTTGCAATTTCTTGTCGCCAACAAGAGGTGAACCAAATGTGACGCATAGTGGACGATTCTTTGTTGAACCAATTTTATCTAATAGTGATATTGTGAAGAGTGAAGCTATCGATCCTCCAAGACCTTTTCCAGTAACAATCAATGGAGTTACTGGATTTGCACCTAAAATCTGCATTAAGATTGTTGCATAAAGGATTTAGATATGAAGAACAATATATGCCTAGAAGCTAGGAATATGCATAAGATGTCCATTATTGTTACAAGATGACTGTGTTTGGATAAACAACTTAATTAAACACTTTTAACAATGAAGGATAAAATAAAGAGCAGTTATGGAAATAAGCTGAAAACAACTTATGGACATATCATAAGGTGCTTCCATATAAGCTCTCTCAAACAGTCTCACAAGGGCTTATGTCACTGGTAAATAAACTTACACAAGTTATTCCCTACATAACTCAAAGTAAGCCCTTTCCATATTTTTATCCTAAACACTATTTTACGGCATATAAATATGCAAATTTCAAATCACTAGTTATTCAAAATGGAACTAGATTTGAAAGATTAAAACAGCAGCATACAAATATCATCATTATTACTTGTATGCAAAACAGATGAAATGGATCCGTTGCAGTTGTGATATCCTTGCATTCACGCAGTTAGGGTATTGGTGACCATTGGATTAGGATCAGACAAACGATTAAACGACTACATAGAATCTAAATCCCTTTATTCTTTGCTTTTGGACCAAAGATGAAAGGACCAACGACGTACTGAGTGCGTGAATTGAAGGTATCCCGACTACATAGAATCAGAGCCGGTTATGATGGTGTGCAAGAAGACCAACAACACAGAACCTCAATATTTTGAGTTTTTGGTGCTTCATTATCTTCAAATAATTTCTAGGATCCTACAACACTTTCCTTTAATTAGGGGTCAAATTTTAAAAATTAGAACATGACCTCTAAAGTGTTAAGATAGCTCTCCATAGAATCTAACTCCCTTTACTTATTGATTTTTGTGTCTTGAAATTGCAAAGCTAAGAAATTTAATATTTTGATGATTAAGACTAATTGCAAAGTTAAACAACTCAATTCAAAAGAGTGTTATTAACCATGAATCCTCAAGACCTTAACCATATTACACAACAATCACTAAATTTGCAAGAAACTAACAACTTTTTTTAATTCAGATCAAAATTCAATAAGAATCAAAAGCTCAAAAAAAGAAAGAAAGGGAAATACCTTAGATTTCAACTCATCAAGCTTCTGAATATTATCACAAAAGAGTGAAACAGCAGTGTTATTAAGAGAGAAAGAAGGGTTCTTCTTAGAGCATAAAAAGTCAAACTGATGAAAATTCTTCTTATTAAGATCAGAAGATGAAATCAAATCACTTTGAAGATTGGAAGAATCTGTGGTAGCTTCAAAGGCTATAATAGTCAAATCAGGACTTTGTTCTTTGTAAACTTTCCAACACAATCCAACATCATCATCATTTGTAACTTTGTCTTTAGAACTAGATGAGATAACATTCCATGTTTTTTTAAGGATTTGATAGCTTGTCACAAATGATGCATGCTCAATTCCACTGCTAAATCTGCAACCATAATCCAAATACAAAATTAACTAAATAAAATAAATACAATAAAATCAGTAATAATGATTTAATGTTCTATTATTACATACAGTTTAGGTGGAAGTTGTGCCATGGTGCTAGGAAGTTTATGTTATGTGATGAAGTGAGTTATTGGAAATTTGGGATGGTATACTATATGGTTAATTGAAGACAATAAGTATAGTATTTTTTTTTCAATCAAAAAAAGAAGTACTATAGTCTTTGGAAAATTGATGTCAATGCAAGTGCAATTGCTAAGAAGGGTAGTAATAGGTAAGAAGTATAGTCAACCAAGCGTGTATACTTTTTTTAATAGCAACAAGTACTTGGGACAGAGGTGAATGGTTTGAGATTGACACAATCTTGGACATAGAAATAAATAATATTAAAATGAAAGGCAAGATATTTTTTTTAATAAAAAATGATATTTATACAACCATTTTTATGACAATTTTCTTTGTTATACTTGCATTATGTTTTTACTTTATTTATCTAATACTTTGGTTATTTTTGCCAATACATATATATATTTTTTTGTAAATTTATGATTGTTCTATAAGTTATCATACAAATAATTGTTCAAACAATACATTATCATTTATATGATTATTTTATCTTTAATGAGATGTTTGGATGTAGGCCATTTTAGTCTGGTGGTGTTTGAAATTGTGTGGAAACTAGAAAGTAAAGAAAAGGAAGGTTGTTTTCACACCTTTCACACCTCCCTCAATGCTACAACATTTCTCTTTTTCTTGAAAAAATTTCATTATCGAAAGTATTGTTTTAAGTATATAGTGTGCAAGACTCAGTCCAACCCAAAGACTCCTTCGGACACAATTGTTTCAAGTTGCAACCAACTTGTCTTGTCCCTCACACAAAAATTTGAGCAAAAGAATTGTCTCAACTAGTAAATACTTTTTTTTTCTTAAGTTGACCCGTAAATTATTGAGTTTAGAGATGAAGTAGGGTCTTCAAAATGGCCCGATCAAATTTAATTAGGACATTGTTAGGGTTGGTTATGACTCGTTTGGTCAACTTGTTCCATGATTGTTGGTCATCGTTTATATTAGACTCTAGACTAATTCGGTTGTATAGGTTTAAATTTTATATACAAATATTCCTTTAAATTCTCTCTATTGAAAATTCTTTCAAGTTTTTTTAAGTGAAATCTCAATCATTAAACATGATTGAGAACGCGAGAATTAAATTACAAAGAATTTTAAGTGTAATCTCAATCATCAATCAAGAGAGTGAATGTGAGAATTAAATTACAAAGAAAAATGATTGTTGTATTTTATTGGTGGAAATTAAAAATGGAGAAAACTTAGAATTTTCAATAGAGAAAATCTAAATCCCAAATACTCTATAATTGGGGGTGTAAACAAGTCGAGTTAAGGTGAATAATTAAAACTTGAGTTTGACTTACGGAAAAAAAAATGAATGAATTGAGTTTGACTCATTTATTCATACAAGTCTAACTAAGGTTTGGATTTGGCTTGTTAAAATTTACTTAAAGTACTTGTAAATTTTTTTTACTTAAAGTTTGTTCTTGGCTTGTTTAGCGCATTTATAACTAGCTTTTTGTGTTGCAATTATTTATATTTTTCTTAAGTTAGAATCAATTTTTTTTTACTTGAAGGTGTAGAATCAATTTATTTTTGAAGGTAAATGCTAACGAGTGTCACTAGGCGACACTTGTTAAGCAGTTATAAAAGAAAATATGATTTTAAAAATTATGTATTGTTCTTTTTAAAAGTGGAAAAGGTGTTCTTTTCAAATATTTTTTTTTCCATGTTCTAGGAACACTGATTAGTATAACCTATTTTCTAATAAGCTGAAAAAAACTTAACCATATTTTGTTAATTTTAAAAAATTATATAGATATTTTATGGAGAAAGTGGAGACCATTCTTTCAATATTCAATCTTGAAGGATCATATTTATTTAAATCACACTCATCAATGAAAAGTTACAATAGTTCTACCTAGGTGAAAGTAGTTTCATTTATTATACATAGCTAAACTACAAGGATGGTGACAATTATGCAATTAAATTTATAAGTTCCTTAAACATATTGCACATTATAATCATAAGCATTGCTCATAAAATAAGTGAGTTTTGAACTATATGAAGCTTCCTTATACTGATTTCACCATACGTGTTTGAGCACACGTGCGTGTATGCATTTTAAAAATTAAGATAGAATAGTGATTTTTTGTGTGCGCGCACGCATTTTAGGTATTAAGGAAGATCATCAATATTTCTATAAAGTTAGTGGAGATCATAAATCATATTGTATTTTCAATGGTAAATTTATTTTTGAGTTATGTCTACAATTAATTTTGAATGTGAAAGTGTATGGTAGATGAATAGTTGTTTAATTACTTATATAATAATAAATAACTTTTTAAAATTGTAAATGAGAAAATCATTAGTATTTCCTCAATATAAAAATTGCAGAGCCGTGCTAAACTTAGTTCATGAACTAAATGAGTTAAACTTGATCTGAAAATTTAGTTTGTTAACTAAATGAAATAAATAAAACTAAACACATAGCAAGTTACAAAGAACCAAAAACAATAATAGAAAAAACGCACACTAAAACTAGTACATGTGATTCCACACGCGCACATGTACATACACATATACGTGCGCGCACATATATACATATAATCGAGCTAACTTATTACGCAACCAAGCTTATTTGCATACTTATCCATGTATGTACAAACTTTGTATTTGTTTCTGGATTTTAATTCATATTTATTCACGTTCTTTATTATTTTAATTCAATATTTTCCTTTGTAAAAGAAAAATTAAAAGGTCAAATATGTAATTTGATTTTAATTCTTTTGATAAAAATTTAAGATTTTTGAATTATATGGTTCGAGCAAACGAACTGAACCTAAAGAGCGGAACGATTTTGATAATAATTTTTTTATAGTTCTGAGTAGTGAAGAAAGGGTGTAATGAATAAATTTTCTACTGGGTGGAAATAATTTCTTGAAAGAAGTTATATAAAAAGTGGAGACCATCCTTACAATATTCAATCTTAAATCACACTAATCAATGAAAAGTTACAACAATTTCACCTAAGATAAAAGATGTTTCATTTATTATACATAGCTAAACCACAAGGATATTGACAATTCTTCAATCAAATTTTTAAGTTCCTCTAACATATTGCACATTATAAGTATGAGCATTGCTCATAAAATATGTGAGTTTTGAACTATATGAAGCTCCCTTAATTTTCTTATATTGACTCCACCGTCTATATGGATGATCTTTTGTTGTTTGATTAGCGTACAAAGTGATCAAAATGCTATTGTTGATCTTTCTGAAGGCGAGTGATATATATTTTACTTATGTTTTGTTTAAATATTTCAATTTTAACTAAGCCAACACAACACTACTAATCTTTCCAAATATGAACCCTGAACAGCAAGAGCTCTCAACTCGATATTCTCAAAATGGAGATTATCAGTTGATAATACAAAGTGGAACGTCAGTGGAGATATTTGTAGCATAACAACTTTGGAGCCACTTGATTTTTCCTTTCGAGACGTAACCCCTTCATGAAATCAGCCTCTACACCATCCTAGTGCTCCTCCGCTTGCGGTGGCACTTGCACCACTTGAGCTACTACCGGCGTTACTCCTCTTCCTCTTGCGGTTTTAATGGGAGGCACCACTTGTAAATGTTTGGGCAGAACACTATCACCAACACACCTGCAACAATGAAAAAGATTAATGTGCAAACAACCGTCACGTCCAAAAATTGTAATTGTGGTGAGTCTTAGTGTCGTAGTTATCAATGCTCTCATAAGGAGCCATGAACCCATGTTCAAAGCTACGTGCCCCAAAACTCATTCTGCGAGTAAATGAATAAGTTAGTTACCAAGGGTCGGCCCAATCAAATGTGATGCCCTATTTAAATATTAAAAATGAATCCCTGAATATATGAGACACAATTTAAGGATGACTTTTACCCAAATATACATAGACATTCACCTACGGACAATGCGTAATTACTAATTGACAATAAAATTGTTGTATCTTAGACTTTTACATACGAACAATCAACATTTATCAGTGGATTTTTTTTTGTAGCTAGAAGGCTTACTATTTTTAATTTTTATTTTGTAAATTTGACGCCTTATGCAAAGGGCCGACTCTGCTAAGCATATCATACATATATCTTACCTTAGTGTGTGTTTGTTACGAGAGACGTGATCATAATATGGCTAGCTACCTTATGTATAGAAGAGCCGAAGGAATGAGTTAGTAGTAGGACAATGTACCGAGCTAACTCGAACAAAGTTTGAAATTAAATTTGATAATTAATTTATTGAATTTAGTTCATGAATCAAATAAGTTGAACTTGATCCGAAAATTAAGTTTGTTAACTAAATTGATTTAACTATATATTTCACCTCGTTTGCTTCATAACTTGATTATATGTATATGTGTGCGCGTGTGTGTGCGAGCGTACATGTGTGCATGTGTGAATTCACATGTACTAATTTTGGTCAGCTTTTTTTTATTATTATTTTTGGTTCTTTCCAGCTTGCTATGTGTTTAGTTTTCTTTCTTTATTTGCATATTTATCAATGAATAAACTTTCTATTTGTGTTGTATTTTAATTCATATTTACTCACGTGCTTTTTTATTTTAATTCAATATTTTTCTTTATAAAAGAAAAATTAAAAGGTCAAATATATAATTTGTTTTTAATTTTTTTGATAAAAAAAATATTTTTAAATTATGTGATTCAAGCATAGGTAAACCTAAAGAGCCGAACGATTTTGTTGTTGCAACAAAAGTAAGTATTTAAGTTATCGTCTCCACAGGGACTGGTGCGATATTCTAAGCCGTTCAACAATCGATATCGTTCTGAGCTAGGGTTTTAAGGTTGATTTGTTTCATAGACTATCAAACTAAGAGATTGTAAACGGGACGATAGTTAACAGGGAAATAAGTATGCTGGGATTAAACTTCATCAACCTACTCGTACGTATTCTCGGATTTGGGTTGCGGATTCTAATTATCACTCGATATTATCACATATTGCTCAACAACATCATTCGTGTCCAAAAGATATCGTGA
>Ga0315914_1010779_pt1 | contig 11226 bp, 5 predicted proteins | sample MpolenodulesMG_FD_203920 | JGI IMG/M metagenome (GOLD analysis project Ga0315914, IMG submission 203920) | Medicago polymorpha root nodule microbial communities from Los Angeles, California, United States - elongated nodules | ecosystem: Host-associated > Plants > Roots > Nodule | place: USA... | reverse complement strand
TTTGAATTTGTTTTATTATTATTTTTTAATTAAAAAATAATTATTGTTTTTGAATTATAAAAACTAATATTGTTTTTATTAAAAATGATTTAAAATGATTTTTAAATAAGTGAATGGCCACGTGGATGCCAGCTGGACAAGTATGCACAATCATCATGTGACACATATGCACAAAAGTGACAAATCATCACAGAATTGGGGTCAGGGACTATTTCCAAAAACAAAAAATTTTACAGGGACTAAAAACCATAAAAAAAATTTGCAGGGACTAAAACCAAAACTGGGCATATTTGCAGGGACCAATAGCATATTTTAGCCTTCATTCTATAAATAGAAAAGTTGAATTGTGAATGATCTATTTATAAATAGAAATCTAATCTATTAGCAGTAATCATTCATGTTCTTCAAAAATATTTTTGGTCGTGTCTAACAATTCTTCAATGATATCTTCACTACTATTCAGAATCTCTGTATCGAGCTCCTGTGAAATACTTTAGAGAAGAGCAAAAAAAAAAGAATGAAATAGAGTATCAAGTTTTGTTCCTTGAATCTAGTGAATTATTCAAATTCAATTTTAAATGTTAAAATATTACTTCCTCCAGTCCTTTACATAAGAAACAAACTTTAGAGAAGAGAAAAAAAAATGAAATAAAGTATTAAGTTTTGATTCTATAATCTAGTGAATTATTCAAATTCAGTTTTAGAAGTTAAAATATTACTCCCTCCGGTCCTTTATATAAGAAACAAAAGACATAAAACATCAAAACCAAGGAAATATATTGGAGTAAACAGGCAATTACTCCTATGAAATTGTAAGTTTCGTCAATTACTCCCCTGAAATTAACAAAACTTCAATTACCCCCCTGAAATTGCACAATGTTAATCAATTTACCCCCTCTGTCAAATTTGTCTGTTAGTCAACATTACATTTTGCAAATACCCCCCCTAAAGTTTTGCACTTATGTGCAAAATGCCCCCTGAACTTGAATTTTTTTCTTCTTGTATTTGACTCAAAACATATTAAAGGCAGGCAATTAACATTTAGCTTTATGTTTGGTCAATTCCCATCACATTATTCTACACCATAATCAAAATTTATTTGTTTAATCTATTTATTTGTTGTTTTCTTTCTTTTTTGATAGCAAATCTTGTTAATTTTTGAACTACTCATTAACCATTTTTGTTGTATGGTATGATGAGTAGCTGTTTACTATTGATCTCAAATGCTCCAAAAACATAACTCGTCCTTTCATGACATACCTCCTTGTGCTCACTCCCTGCAATAAAATCAATCAAATCGGTCCTTAAATTTCTAAAATTTTCAATCAAACCAGTCCCTAAATCATTACACTCAATATCAAATCAATCCTTAAAAGAGTGGTAAAATTGGAAAAACATAAAAAAATTGAAAGTGAAAAGTTAAATCTAAAATTTGTCGCATTTCGACCAAATTGGTCCTTGTACTTGTGACCGACTGGATGACACGTGTACAACACAGCACAACATGCAGGATGACACCTCAGCATCACTAATGGAGATATTGGACGGAGAGATAAATTTGATGGACGTTTGTTAAATTCAAGGACGAATTTGATATTTTGATAAATTGGGGGACGAATTTGGCTGGTCCGTGCAAATTTAAGAATGAATTTGATGATTTACTCTATTCTTAATCTTTCATGAAACACTCTCGTATTCTTATACGAACTTTGGTATTTGTACTCCTTCTGTTTTAGATGAGTGTTACTTTAGTAACAAAAGAAATGTTTTAAAATGAATATCACTCTACATTTTCGATTCAACTTTATTTCTTTAGAAGAAAAAAAAAAAAAAACAATTCAACTTTAACTTTACATTTTCAATTCAACTTTTTTTTCTAATAAATATTACAATTTTTTTCTCAATCGCAATTTTCAATTTTTTTTATTATGTATATTGATTATGTCTTTCACTTATACCATGTGTATCAAAACCTTAAATAATAATCATTGTGAAATATATAGAGTATCTAACTTCATCCGTTGCATTTAATTTTTACTTCCTGGTTTGTTTATGCTTTCATAGGTATATTTCATAGTGTTTGTCTCATTTTTTTGTTTATGTTTCTTTATCTACTGTAATTTAGATCATATATTTGGTGTGTTGTCTAATAAATTAACGTTAATCATCTAGATTGTTCGGTTAGAATTAAATTAAATTCCATAAGAAAAAGAAAAAGAAAAAGAAATCAAATCAAAGAATACCGTTACGTTAATTTGATTTGATTTAAGATAAAATTGATGGTAAGCATGCATATAAGCAAGAGTCCGCCAAACCAAGTTCAGCATCAACATCAAGCTTACCTCATACACATGTACGGACAATCTTACGCGTGTCTTCTCGTCCCCCGAACAACGCGGTTTCTTTCTCTCTCTTCCTTTCTTCATTTTCTCTTCCCAAAATACCCTCCACCGCCCTTATTTATCTCCCTTTCCCCTCTACTTTCCTTCCCCCCATTTCATTTCATCACTTCCTTCTTTCTCTTTTCTTCTTTACACTTTCAACAACTGTTACACTATAGCGTAACCAAAAACACTTTCATTTCATTGCTATGGCATCATCATCAGAGAATTTAGCAGCTAGCATTGAATCATGGATGTACCGTCCAGCTATGACTGACACGTGGCTATCTGATTACATAGCTCGTGACGCTGAAACCCTAACCAAAGCTCTTCACAAATCACTCTCTTCTTCTTCTTCTTCACCGGAAGACGCTCTTTCACCCTTTTTAAATCTCATCAAAACCGACTCCACCACCGTCAACACCACCGCCACTCCGACAGTTTCCAGTCTCTCCGGTTCTGACGATTCCGCTCCAAAGCGTCAACGTGTTGCCGCAGGAAAAATCTCCAAACGGAAGTCACGTGCCTCGAAGCGTTCACAGACGACTTTCATCACGGCGGACCCGGCGAATTTTAGACAGATGGTGCAGCAGGTTACTGGTGTCAGATTTGGTTCAGGGTCGAATGTTTCAATGGCGCCGTTGGTGAAACCGGAGCCTCATAGGGTGGTGGGAGTTACCGGAGGAGGGAGGTTTACGACTGGTGGAGGGTGTTTACCAACGCTTGACACGTCAGCTTTTTTACTACAACACCACCACCACCACCAGCAACAAACAATGGTGGGTTCTAATTCTGATGGGTCTGAAATGACTGGGCTGGGCCCACTTTCTTTTGGCCAGCCCATTGGTGAAGATGCTGCTGGTTTAGATTTTGAAACTTTCTCGAGTTGTTTTCCCACTCTTGAATCTTCATGGAAAGTTATGTGACAAACTGAAATGACGATATTGTCCTTCACTTTTTGCCCCTCGTGGGTTTGGGAATTGAATTTTGGGTAAGTAGTTTTAGGAGGATATCATTGTAAATTTTGGGAAAAAGGGAAGGGAATGGATATGGAAATGGATGTAGAATTTCCTTTTTCTTTTTTTATTTTTCTGTGTAATTTATTTTACATAGTTCCTTTATTATCATGATGAACTAGTACTCCAAACAATGTTGTATCTTTGTTTAGTTTAATTAACCTAATTAATGCATTCCCTAATCTTGTTGTTCAATTCGATTCGATAAAATTAGTCTCTGCACATGTTTATATATTTGATTTATGAAAAACATTGAGCTTAATGGAAGACATGGTATGCTACTATGTGCATGAAAAATATTGATCTTAATGGAAGATATGGTATGCTAATATTTCCATGTGGAGAGTGTAAAGTTGTTGCATTTACTAAGTCCAAATAGTAAGTATTTGGTCAAAGAGAATAGACTTGGTCTTTGTTGTTGAAAGGAGGCTTGGTGTGTAAGTTTGAAATCTAACTTTGTTTTCTTTCCATTTCTGTGGGTTTGCCTTAATTTGGGTGGTGGTATTGATATTATTTTGTTGTAATTTCAGTCTCAGCTGCATTTATTTTTGCCATTTTATGACCAGTCTCTTTAATCCTCACAGAAAATGCTGTGGAATGGGGGGTCCATAGAGTGCAAAAAAGCAATGGGACGCGCTTTAGATGTTTAATTTTCCAGATAATTTTTTTTTTAGATACTTCCTCTAATCACATCACTTCATTGATATATACTGTAATTACATTTTAGAAGTAGTGATATAATTGGGAAGTCATATTAGATGACAGTACACAATTATGGGTACATTTTGCTTTTTTGAGTAAAAGATTATGGGTGCATCATAGTTTCAATTAGCTTATTTGATTCTATGTCAAAAAATCTAATGAACATATAGTTTATAACATGTTTATAAAAAAATTCAGTTTAATTTTATTAGCTCTTTAAAATACTGTAAATAAAAATATAATTTGAGTTTTAAATAAAAAAAATTGAATTTATTTTTGGTTCAATGTTCATTAAACTTTTTTTAGATATAAAATACATGCATGCATTTTAGGAATTTTATAGGTGTTTTGTGTATGATTCTTAACTAAAAATATACTTTTCTTTTCTTTTCTTTTCTTTTTTAATTTTGTTATAACACCTTTGAAAAAATCGTAGTTAATTTTGTTAAGAATAATGCGAAAAAAAATCTAAAACATGTACAGAAATTTTGTTCTTCAAAAATATAAAAAATTTACATAATTCTTTTTCTTCATTTAATGAGTGCCTGAAGTAAACACAAGTGTAGCTGTAACCCAAAGAAGAAAAAAACATAACCGTAACTGTTAAGCAAGATTTGTTTTAGGAATTTTCCCATTTATCTGTGCTTATATATTTGGCAGCCGTATCCATTTCTGCTTAAACAATATTTCTATAGCTTTCATGTCACCAAAATCTTTTCTATCAAAAAAAAATGTCACCGAAATCTTTAGTCAAAATTAATTTAAATAACCAAAGTTTCTAAATAATATATTTTTTAAAATAATAATGTTACTCTTTTGTGATCACTTGTAAATGACATTGCTCATCCACTAATTAAACCACTAAAATCAGCAAGCTTTGACTGTTTCTTATCTTCTTCTATACATTTTTTTTGCAAGAAATGATAAATATTTTTTTAATATATGATATGAAGAGAATGAAATGAAGCAGCTTGGGAATCAAGTCACTGTAGTTTATTTGACTAGCTGTGCAATTTTCTTCAACAAACATACCCATGTGACCATGTGAGCTTGTTATTAGGTTATAAAACATTTATTTATCTTGTACATGTTGGTATTTTATAATATGCTTTACATAGGAATCTAAAAACGACCAAGTCTCTGCAATGCGTGGGTGTGCTTTCTATATTAATTATATTTAATTTAACACATAATAAAAATAATTTATTATCCACTAGTATTAGTTTAAATATCTCAGGCATGTAGGGTTTTACCCAAGTCAAATTAAAAGGATTAATAATGTAAATTCAAAAACAACAAATCATGAAATTGTATTAGGTAAAAGGATAGTCTAACGTGAGTCTTGATGACATGTATCTAAACCTATTTGCTATTTATTTAATATGGACACTTAGATAATTTCCTTTAAGCAGAATGCCAAGTGTCGATCCACTAAGAATATAAAAATCTAGAAAAATATATATTTTATTGGCGGGATATATATCTAGCTAGATGAAACTTGAAAGAGAAAGATTGAATAAGTGGGGTTCTAGAAAGGGAGAAAATAAAGAAAAAAGGTGTATGGCTAGATTTTTAATGAAATAAATAAAATAACATAAATTAGATTAAAGGGTGAGTGTATTTCTTTTGAGCATTTCGATCAGACTTTGGAATATTCCTCCATCACTTTTTTCCCAATTTACACAAAGAGATATCATCATTCTAATTAGGGTAGACTAATTTCCTTTTTATTCATGTAAACACGATTTTAAATAAATTTAATTTATATAAATAAATGAAATTCAAAATAAATGTTTGATTATTTAAAGCCAAAAAAAGCTCCACGTATGCATAGAACACTTTATGAGTTACGTGCTTAATTTCAAATAACCCCTTCAAAGGAGTCCAATAATAATTGAGAAGGAGGGAAGGAAACAACGATCAATAATATAAGAAAAAGAGGTGACGAATGCAATAACGTAAGCATTTGAAAGCTACATATTTGGATGAAAAAGAAGATATAGATGCCTTTGTACCCCACAACTTAGATCACTTTATTACAACAAAAAAAAAATTGATTTTCGTCCAATCTGGGAGTAGAGAAGATTGGAAAGGGAAAGAAGTAAAGTCGTGTATGAAGGTAGGAAACACCACCTTATACGTTATTCCTTTCTTTTTCCCAAATTATTTGCACTAATCGTGCCAATTTTTTGAGTTCAAGATTGGGGTTCATTAGTAGGTTTAGGGTAGATAAGATAAGATATGGAAAGGTTATTATGTTAAACAAATAATTTGGCTTAACCTACTTTTTTTTTTTATTCTTTTCATGAGTACTACTATTTTTATTATAAAAGTACGACAAATTAGATCCTATTTACAATTTGTAATGATACATATTTAATTAGTTGTATGATTGAAAACATAATGATCATCATCAAAAGAAAACAGAAACTAAAAGTTAGCTTATAGTCACTCGCTCAACATATACTTTAGCTTACTCATACACAAAATATATATATGAATGATATTTCATCAAAGTTGTGGTTGATGAGGTTCAAAGTTGTGGTTAACCATGTTAATGAAAGGATTAATAAGCTAAGACACATTGTTATAATCATTGTTATTCATTAGTTATGTGCATTAACCAAATTTTATATTTAGAAGGGGATGTAGGGATAAGAGTTTAAAAAAAAAATCTAATTTATGTAATATAATTATTACAATGTTAAATATTTACTATAAGATTTTAAGGCATGACTCATGAGTCATGAGATTGATAGTTTAAAAATTATTAAACCATGAAAATATTTTATACGACCAAAATGTGATTAAAACAATGACTTTAAACTTTTTCATATAATAAGTGAACACTTGTACTCTAATTAATTTTATGCAGTAGTTAATATATATATATATATATATATATATATGCACCTTATACCCACAGAAATATAACATGGATCACTTTCAGTGAGCTGCCATGCATCGATCTGACACCGTCCACATTCATTGATATTAATCAACGGAGTCAACAGACGGTGCTGCTTCATTCATCACAAATTGTTTGCTTGGAGAATAATACATTACATGGTCCACGTATAAAACAAACAAAACCCTACCCATTTTGTCTTCATCTTTATCCTATTTTATTTAATTTACCTCTTTCAACTGTGGAATATTCTTCTTCTTCACGTAACTGTAATTTAATTAGTATATTTTTTTACTGATAAATGTGATTTAATTATTGAAAACATACTCCTATGTGCTTATTTTCATGTTAGAAAGAACAACTTGTTTTAAATTTATTTATGTCAACTAATGGTTAATAAATGACACATGACCAGTTGAATGTTTTGATTATTCTTAATTTTGGTCAAAAGATCACTAGCTACCAATTCAAAACACATTCAGTAGGGCATGCTTCTAGAGAGTAGTTGATTTTTTATTCAACTTCAACATCAATCACTTATTGTTTTAAAAACTAATTATGCTTGACTGGTTGTTAAAGCAAGTCAGATATATACTGAGCCTGAGCCAGAGCCACAATGGTCTTATTTTAAATATTATCTTATTCCATTATAATTTAATTTCAAATGAACCATAAATTTATTAATTATATTAGTCGAAGTGTCAACCATTATTTTAAATTTTCATATATGTCATGTATTATTGTCCAAAAGAAAAAATAAAGGAAATTGATGATAAATGTTTAGATCTGGGCTAATGAAATAAAATGTATATATAAAGTTATGCTAAAATAAAAAGTAATATTATATTTTCAAAATAAGAATAAAGATGAATTAAAAAAGCAAACTCTTAAGACATTGCTAATTGATGATAATTAGTTACTGGTTTTATACAAAAACAGTCGTAGGCATTTTCCTAAACCAAAAGTATTATTCCCGCATTAATACAAAACTAATCTCCTACAATTAAATGAGATTTTTTTAAAAGGTTAACATCTTTCAACAAATGCTTCTCCATACACATCAAAAGAGTGATTGAAAATGATTAAGGAATTCAGGCATCTACCACGTATTCTCTCCAGTTTCATTTATAAGCAAATTTTCACGTTTTAAGTTTATTGAATAAATAATGTATGTGGTATATGATATAAATTACATACGTCATTTATTCAATGAGTTTAAAAAATATCATAAAATTTATTATAAATGAGAAGGGAGAGAGTATATCATACTATATTGACAAAAGGAAAATAGGGTTAATTAGCACAATTTATTTCTTAAAACAAGAGATTTGTAGTATAGGAAAAAGAAAAGAAAGAGAGATTATTCAACCAAAGAAGAAAGAAGTAATTAGATATGATTGAGAGATTAGATTAAAAGAGAGAATCTAATTAGCATAGGAAAGAGTGGAGAAGGTTGTTACTTGTTGACCAAAGTAGTTGTAGCTTTGTAGGGTAGCAATGGTTGACGTGTCCTACGACTTTTAAGATTATTGTCAAAGGTGTCTGTGATACTTGAACAGATCTTTTGTCTCGTCGTTTATAAATTTTGACAATTATGCCCTTCTCTCTTTCACTGATCTCATGCTTGCTTCACCACTTCGTCATCAAGCAAGTTAGCAAACCCATATAATGGAGCATAAAAAAACACAAATAAAAAAATGACAGTATTTGAATAAAGATAAGTGTTTTTTAACACAAGAGTTACATTGCATCATTGATCAATTATACTTTTGAAAATAAATTTCATTAATCACTTCAACTATTTTATTAACTACAAAAATATAAGACATTAACTACTTGTTTTTTTTATGGTTGCTGACCAGTGCCCCGAGTACTGGTTTAGTATACCAAAAAAAGAATTTATTATCGTAAAAGGAAACCTTTTTACTTTTTATAAATTAATTATACAATTTCAATACATTAACTACTATATAATTTCTTTTTCAGTATCTTTAACTAGTGTCAAGGGCACCGGTTAGCATTTTCCTTTTTTATGTAGTTTAAAAAAACTGAAATAAATATAGATTCTAAAAGTGAATAATTTGAAGATGGGTGAAAACTGAAAAGTGAAATAATACCGAAAAACTTAGTTACAATTTTTTAGGTGCTTTTTGTACGATTCTTAACTAAATTTGATGTTTTTGATTCTATAATTGATTTTGTTGAATTAAATTTATTGTTGAACTCAGCTTTATTTGAATATATACAAACATAAATAAATTTATTTTCAACTTACTTTTGATCAAGATCAAAATCAAAATCAATATACATAATTAATTCATTTCAATTTTGGTTATCGTAAAAGAAAACACATGTCTTCCCTCTCCTCCTTTCTCTTTTTGAAAATATATTTTGAGTTTACTTTGAGACAACAAAAATTAACTTACGGATAGAAAAAAGATCACAAAAATAAGCTTCTAAAAATGAATTTAGTGTTAGAGAGAGGAAAGAAGAAGAGGAGGTTAGTGTTTCATCAAAATTGATTTTGAATGAATTGATTATATAAAATTAATTTCGAATAAAAGTGAGTTGAGGTAGGATGCTTGTTATATGATAATTTTGAGCTTAAAAATCAATTTTAGAATAAAAAATTTCAAATTATAGCTTTAAGCTAGAATCATTTCCAAAGACAAAATTAATTTTACATCTTTAAAATTAATTTTAACTCCTCCGAAAATAGAACCAAACATAGCCTTAATAGTTGTGCACATTCCTTATCACCCTATCTCTCAAACTTGCTTCCATGCAACTTTAAGGGCATCCAAATTCCAGACAAAATATTAATTTTGGAGTTTTTCATTTGGAGATGGGGAATTATATTGAGCATTGTAGCATACTTTGTTCGAGACAGGATAAAGAACATGATTCAAAGTCATCTGACATGAGTTGCCTAACTAGTTACAAGTTCAAATTTTGCAAAAACATATTCACACCGTTGTTGTATATTGTCGCCCAAATCAGGTGAATAACAAAATTGTAAAAATCAAATTGAAAATCGGAAGGAATGAGCTAGGGCCAATATTAAAGGACAATGTCTCAAATGAAGTTCATAAAGAACGACATCCTCATCTGTCAAGTCTTTTTTATAATGATAAATTTATTGAAGCAGTTCATTCAGTTAGAATAGTTAATTGAATATGGAACTAACTATGTAACAAAATAATGTGTATCCAACACTTGTAAAAATAACATAAAGAGCAAGCAAGTGTGTAAGTCTGCGCATTCAATTTCAAAACAGAACTGTACTCATCTATTCTTTCTAAGAGTTTCTTTAAGCTTTCTCTCCTAAATTGATCCAATTGAGTGAGTGTGAGATTAATACACACTTGAATGTATTAAAGCTCTTAAAAAATTACACTCAATATAAAAACTTAATATGATATCAGAAATATCAATATGGATCGTCTATTATTTATATTCACACATCAAGCTTAATATTGTTGGGCGTTATAAGATGTATATTAAGAAAAACTCAAGTCTCACATAAAAAAAGATAGGACCTGAAATGAGTTTGTAAAAGATGGTTCATCTCACTTATAAGTCAATTTTATAAAGATAAGTTAGTTTCAATATAAAAATCTAATCTTTTTAAAATAATACGTTGGAAAAAAATATGATACAACCAATTAAAAAATTTTATAAAAAGTTTATAAGGAAGAGATGATAAAAGTTTTAGTGTTTAGCCATAAATCAATAGATACAGGTTATAGCGTATTATCAATAATAAAGAAGGAAGAAGAATCGTGCACCTTTATATTAGGTTGACGAAGGATAACCGCCGATAAGTATGAGAGGATGACTACCCTCATTCCGTCTAGCTTTAGGTTTTCACAATGCTATTCAGAATAATTAACCGTCTGATGGGATGACATTTAAATAGGCAAACGGCTGAGGGCAGGGACCTCTCATTAGGCTTATCTAAATGGTTCAATCCATCACGGTCTATTTAATAACAATAGCTCAATCACTCAAATTCATCATATAATTAGTGCTTAACACAATAGACCATAATTTATATTATAAGATTAACTTATAATAATTGATTATTGTCAATCCATAATTGATTAATTAAACAATTAATCCAACAATCTCCCACTTGGATGACAATACTCAATTACTAAAAGAATATAATATTTCACTTGTCATAAAGAATTTTGATTTTAAAATTATATGTATGGTC
>Ga0315914_1010778_pt1 | contig 11227 bp, 6 predicted proteins | sample MpolenodulesMG_FD_203920 | JGI IMG/M metagenome (GOLD analysis project Ga0315914, IMG submission 203920) | Medicago polymorpha root nodule microbial communities from Los Angeles, California, United States - elongated nodules | ecosystem: Host-associated > Plants > Roots > Nodule | place: USA... | reverse complement strand
GTGTTAACCAACTCTCCTGCAGCAAAGAATTTAATAAAATCCAATTACAAGAAATTCTGTGTATACATCCCTAGTGAATGGATATAGAATATATCAACTTTTAATGAAACAATATAGATATGGAATGAATGAATATATACTGCGATCTGAAAGTAAGATTATATACATGCATGCTTACATTCAAATGTTTAAGGTTGAGGATGAAAGCTAAAGAATGAAAACATCTGAATGGAGTTGAAGGATTATTGGAGCTACATATGAGTCCAATCATATTATCAAGATTGAATGTCTATTTGTATCCATTGTCTTTACAAGTGATGCAAAACACTAAGATGTATAAGTTGTCAAACTCTTGCAAGAAATCAATTTATCTTTTATCTTATTTTGTATTTCTCCACTATTTATTTTAACAAACAATTATTTAAAAAATGCAAACTGAAAGGATTGTTTTGACATAACACTTCCTAATAATCTGCTACTTGATCAACGTGAAAAGCAAATTGAAACTAGCGTACACAAATAAGGTTATGATTAATCAGGCAAGCCACAAATGGAAAATTTCAAGGATACCACAAATAAATTTTATGTCTTTTCTTGATATGGAACTCAAGTGGATTGACATGTAGCAAAACACTTCAGTTCCGGTTATAAAATAGCCATGTATCTTTTCTGCATCATCGTGATTTCTTCTGAAGGGTTTATGCTCAATGACCAGTCAAACTTAATCGATCCAATTTGAAAAATAGAATGCTGACAATGCAGCGAGTGAGACTCTGTATACACGCGAATTAATTTAAACTAGAGGGAACAAAAATTTGATCAATCAATGCAGCAAAGTCTCAAATGTTGAAAAGAACAAAATACAGCACAACCAGAGGTCTATAGTTTGTCCAGAGATTGGTATGAAACTTTCAGTAAAAACCTTCTTTGGCAACCGTTGCCTGAAAGACCTTAAATATTCCGAGCAAGCAATGAGCATCCATAGCTGCATATGTCATCTGCTCTTCTGTAAGAGGACGTTGTGACCAATCACTACATTGGAGCTCCTAAAGCAAATATAATTCAGTTAACACCTTATAGTAACTGAAAATGCCAGTTGGCAAAGTCTTTGGAACCTGAAATTCCAATGGAGCAAAACACGTGCTTGAGTGTATAAGATGCTCCCCTTATGTCCTATTATATACATCAAGTTTCTATTAACATAAACTAATATGAACATCACTAATATTTATATTTTATTCAGCTCAATCCTATTATTCCTTTTTAAATTCAATAAATATAACATTATGTACTAATAATACTTGGCTCATGATCAAACAAATTATTATAGTCACTTGGCAAAAATAAGATATAATGATTGATATAATCCAACAAATTTTGAGAAAGCATGTTTTTATTAGAAAAATAAATGACAATCTAAAAGTATATTTTATGATGCACCTATCACTTCTAAGTTCTAACCGAAGACAACATACAAAAGATTAGGTTCTCATAGAGTTTAAACCAGTCCATATGTTGGCAACATTAATGTTCTTCGGTTTTGTTAAAAAAAAACATTAATGTATGCTATGTCACACAAGTGCTACCCATAATGAAAAAAGAAATATATATCTAATTGAGACTGCAATCTTGAAACCTTCTTGATGCAGAACACATTCGAAACAATTACTCTACTGCCTGCAGAAATAAAGCACCTAATTTTGACACCGTGTATATTGATGTCTGACATGAATAAAATAATTTTGACACCAACTTGCAACTTATGCTTTGAAGAATATTAATTCTTTACATGGCATCAAAGCTTTATATAACCTTGCAGTCAGTCGCTATTCAGACCAGGTGATATTTATGTAATTTGGATAGACATGATATCGTAGTTATTATGTATTTAATACTGAGATTGTATATTGATTCTCTCAGTGCCTATATAATAAAGTCTCTATGGTGTAGTTCAAATCGGCAGTTTCACCATCACATGTCTCTAGTTTTCTCTCATTCAGGAAGTTCCCACTCACTATTTGTGTGTTAAGCCTAACAGACTCGCATGAGAGAAGCCATGATACAAGTTTAAGGCCATTCATGTGCAATCATTCTCTATTTGTTAGCTTAAACTTCCAGGACGATGTGTTTTATACAAAAATGTTTTTGCTGTTTCTTGTACAAATCTTGTAGAAATATTTCAAAAAAAGGAGACATAACAAAAACAAGATGTTAGCTTTTTGATTAAAGTTTTCTCAAACCAAACATACCCTGCGTTTATGGCACTAGTTTTTATCCTAAGAAAAGGAGTTCGGGGAAAACATAAAACGCTTTTTCAAATCAGAGGACCCTAAGCTTCCAAGACTAGTTTTTTTTTTGTCGAAAAAAATACTGTAGGATTTAAAGGAACACTAAAAAATATATTGGTGGCAATAATTGAAGAGCCTAACTACATTTAATACACCACCAAAATTAACTACATAAAAAAAAAGTACCTCATATGCTAAGTTAAAACTCAAATTACCAACAGAAAATCATTTCACACAACGATTATCATAACTATAAACACAAACGCCAAAAACTAACTTCTAATTGTACATAGAAGTAACATGTAAGATCAAATGCTAAGATGCAACCTACTCAATGCTGTGATTTGTTCAAAAAGATACTCTAGCAACTAGCAACCACTGCTTGTTTTCTGAACACACGCACACTAACACCCAAACACTTGAATTGAATGGCTTATTAAACAAACAAACCTTAGATAATGTGATCCCCAACACTTCTCCGCAAATAGTTGACAAACTCTTATTCTGCTTCGATGCAATCCTTCCATTTTTCTTAAACTGAAGATGATTGTACACACTCGTAATATCCAAATACGGTTCAACCTATCCACAATTCACCACAAACACAAATCAGCACAATATAAATTCATGTGCAAGTATAATTCTATTAGACATAATACTCGGTTACAATAATTAGTTACGCTAGTTAGTTGTTCTAACTTGTTATATAAGCATTGTTGTATCCCTTCGTGTAATCAACGATTCTCTCACTAATCAATATTATACCTTTCGATCAAGAATTGTAATATGGTATCAGAGTCAGATTCCAACTAACTAACCAGTGTAGCTGATTATTGTAACTAACTATTACGTCTAATAAATTCTCGATATGAATTATCACCTTATCGAAACCGGGATTGCATCCTTGTTCACAAAAGGTAGAAGACAAGTAAACTAAATCTTGCTTGAATCTGAATCCAAGCTTCAATATATCTGCGGAAACCAGCATTTCTCGGAGAGGTTCCCATATTGAAGAGAGAGGGAGGGAGATAAGGTCGAGGAGGAAAACGACTTCGTCGTCGCCGAGTTGACACGCGATTTGGAGAAGTGAGACGGTGGGGAATGAGTTTTGGTGAGTTCGTACGGGTTTCCACTCGGCGTCGAGTCCGACGAGGGAGGTTTGAGTTAGGGAATGAGTTAGGTGAGTGAACTCGGGTGAGTCGGTGGTGGTGACGAAGTGGATTTCGAGAGGTTTCTGGTTCGGTGGATCCATGTTGAAGACGAAGAGATGAATGAAGTTTTGGTTGTTAACAATATACTATTGGAGAAATGGAATTGCTACTTTGCACCGCCATGTTTACTTATACAGCCACATCATCCTTAAAATTAGTCCCGGTTAAATAGATTAAAAATTCTCCTAAAAAATATATATATATTTTAACATTAGTCCTCGTGTTGATTTTTTCCTTCAAAAAGAACATTCGTTCTCGTGAACATGAGTCAATTGACAAAGACAAGGCATTATGCAAATGTCTGAGTTCAAAATTTTCATTTATTCATCTTAAAGTTGATTTTTCAGTCATTAGATTTTTTGACCAATTTAACATTGTATTAGACATGCTCTTTGTTTTTATGTTGGGTTACATTATACTCCCTCGAGTCACTATTATATTATAAGTAAAAAACCACTTCCTCTTTTCCAACTATAAGTCGCTTTGGGAAAAGATTGTCTCAAGTTATAAATTACTCTATAATACCAATGAAACATTAATATTATTTACCATTTGTTATTTATTACTCTCTCTTTTTTCAATTTTTTAATTTATATTTTTTTATATAATTTATTAAAGACAATTTTGTAAAATAACTCATGATTTCTCTTTTACATACAAAATTAATTACATTTCTTAATATGTGTGAAATAGTCAAAATGATTTATAATTTGAGACGGGTGTAATATTTTTAAATTCATTGAATAATTAATGTATTTGGTCTATATATTGATCAAATAAATCTAAAAAATGATTTTTTTTTTTATAATAAATTGGTCAAAATTTCTTAAATGGGACCAAAATTACACAATTACCAAAAAAAAAATTATCTTAAAAGGCTACAATGCATTTTGAATCATATTCCAAAAGTTTGTTTTTCTTTTGAAGAATTTTTCCTCAGAGACATTTTAAGTCAAAAAGACATTTTTATAATTTGTCAAAAACACGATTTTAGTAAATGATATTATTATTAACATTGAATTGAATAACCTTTTAAGTTAAAAAGACTTTTTTATAATTTGTCGAAAATAAGAGTAAAAAACAACGGCAAACGAAAGAAAAAGAAAAGAAGAATAAAAAAGAAAATGGCGCGAGCTAAAAACAGTTCCCGCTAAAGAAAACAAAAATAACCCCGCGAAAACGCCCTTTTCCAATTCTTACTTAAATTACAAACCCTATTATTCCTCTTCTCATTTCTCATTTCTTACAACGCCGATTCATTCTCGAATCCCAAATCTCTACCATGGCTTCACCACTTCGTCGAAGAAGAATTCCAGCTCCCAAAAAACAATCCACAACCTTCAACGACGACGATGACGACGTCGTTTGCCAGAAATGCAACTCCGGCAAATCCCCAACTAAGTTGCTTCTTTGCGACAATTGCGACAACGGCTACCATCTCTTCTGCCTCACTCCCATTCTCCCTTCCGTCCCTAAATCCTCTTGGTTTTGCCCCTCCTGCTCTCACAATCCCAAAATCCCCAAATGTATGCTTTCTTTCATTTCATTTATTCATTTCCATTAATTGAATGTTTGGTATTGCGATGAGTTTTTCAGAATCACGGTGATTTACTTTGATTCTGATAAATTCGCTCAGATACCAAACATTCACTACACCTATGGTCATGAATACTCTAATTTAATATATTATATTGTAATATTTTAATAACTTGATTAGATCTGGTATTTATTTATTTAGTTTTTTTTTTTCATTTCTTATATTTATTGTTTATCTATTAATGTTATGATGTTTGGAAATGCAGCTTTTCCTCTTGTACAAACCAAAATTATTGATTTCTTCAAAATCCAACGAACTTCGGATGCATCTCAGATTCTGAATCATGGTAAGCTGAATCTTATTAAATTGATAATTGATTGTGATATTAATGTTTAGAGAATTTGATTGGATGGATTGGTTTGGGTATTGTTTGGATTAACAGTTTATTTGGAGTTTATAGCACAAGTGCTTATATATATGCTATTTTTATAGTAAAAGTTAAATTATAAGCTGTTTTCACAAGCCATTGTGGAGAGCTTTTGATAAAAGCTGAAAACAGCTTATGAATAATGCCATAAGCTGTTTTCATAAGCTATTGTGGTCAACTTGTAAAAATAAGCTGTTTTCACAAGCTATTATGTAGAGCTTGTACAAATTAGCTGAAAACAGCTTATGAACAGAGTCATTAGCTGCTTTTCGCAACCTATTGTGGAGAGCTTGTGAAAACAGCTTATGAACAATGCCACAAACTGTTTTCACAAGCTATTGTGCAGAACTTGTGAAAATAAGCTGAAGACAGCTTATGAGCAATGTCATAAGTTGTTTTCATAAGTTTTTCCAAATAGTCTTATAAAAATTATTTTATATAATCTGAAAGAAGTCAATACAAATAGACTCTTGATTTTTAATAATCGAAGTGTCTGTTTTAAATTGTGATCTTTAGATTCAAAGAAGAAGAGAAAGCGGAGTAGTAGTTTGGTGGTTTCGAAAAAGAAAAGGAAGTTGTTGGCATTTGTGCCAAATGATGATTTGAAGAGGAGATTAGAACAGATGGCGTCGTTGGCAACTGCATTGACTGCTACTAAGACAGAGTTTAGTAATGAGCTTACATATATGCCTGGAATGGCGCCAAGAGATGCTAATTCTCCTGTTCTTGAACGTGGGGGAATGCAGGTAACTATTTAACTTAATTGAGTTTGTTAGTTAGGTATTATGTCTTTCTTAGGATACTTTTTGTTAATAAGCAAGCATCTCGGTGTGAATGTTGATATTTGGTGTCGAGTTATGCTGGTATGAGGAACAGTTAATTGATAAATTCTACTGTGGCTACTTTGATAGTATATTAGTCTATTGTTGATTAATACTTGAAAATTGATTGTTTTGAAACTTTAACAACAACAGCGGTTGCCTCTCTGTCGTCACGGCTAAGAGTTTGAGATGTTGAATTGATTGTTGGTGGTTCAACAAAAACAAGATAAAACGATTATGCATTTCTCAAAACTCAATAATTTTCATTTTTCTTTGTTTTCTTGAACCGATACTGGTTAGGTTGTCAATACTAATTAGGTAGTTGTCCTAGTTGTAGAAATGAAGATGACTACGAGGTTAAACTTTTGAGAGCTGGTGGCATTTGTGCTATTAGATGATTATCTAACTACAAGCAAAATGTCTCTGACTTCTCAACTTATGCTCAATGTAGGACTTGTTTAGTTAAGCTGTCTGCAGAAAAGTACAACAGCAATAGCCTAGTATGCAGCGTTACATAGAAATAAAGACAACAAAATTTACAATACTGAAGTATAAAGTGGTCTGTCTACAAACTAGTTTGGATTTTGGCACACTGCACTATTTGTCATGTTTTGGATTAAATTTGTTGTGTTATGTGCAACACTTAATCAGATTACCAGAGCACAGATGTTTATAACTACTGTGGTTATATGCATTTAGATTTGATGCATGTTTGTATATATTTTTCTCAGGTCTTATCTAAAGAAGACACCGAGACTCTAAACTTGTGTAGGAGTATGATGGAACGAGGAGAATGTCCGCCCCTCATGGTTGTGTATGATCCTGTAGAAGGGTAAGTACTTATGCTACACAAACTGACATCAATTTTCCATCTTTTGCAATTCATTCCTGACTTTTAATTTTCTTCTTTTGTAGGTTTACTGTAGAAGCAGATAAATCCATAAAAGATTTGACAATAATAACAGAATATGTTGGAGATGTTGACTTTTTGAAGAATCGGGAATATGATGATGGAGATAGCATTATGACACTTCTTTCTGCTTCTAATCCTTCACAGTCACTGGTCATCTGCCCAGATAAACGTAGCAATATAGCACGTTTCATTAATGGCATCAACAATCACACACCGTATGTTTCTTCCTTTTTCAAATTTTATTCTCTGCATATGTAGGAAAGTTACTCCCTATTTGTGTGGCCTACAATAATATAATATAGGGAGACATTGGCAACTTCATCTTAAAGAAGTTATCAGTATGTACACACTTTGAAAGACACACACTGTCTCCTGTCTTGCATGTTTTAGAAAGGGGAAAATCTCTAACCAGTAGTAGGCAAATTAACGACAGCATAGTTATATTTACCCTGAAATCTGTTTAACTAGAGTCAGTTTAATGCCAATTGACTTTTGGATTTAATTTGAATAGCACTAATATCCACTTGGCTTTTTCATGTAATGCTAAGATGAGTACTTTCAACTGAAAAACTACATGAGATTCGTGCATGATCATTGCAGCTCATGTCAAGTTTAACATTTTATATTCAACTCTTTTATTGAAATGACTACTAATGAAATTTCTTGTTTTTATGCAGTGAAGGAAAAAAGAAGCAGAACTTGAAATGCGTGAGATATAACGTTGATGGTGAATGTCGGGTTCTTTTAATTGCAAATAGAGATATAGCAAAGGGGGAAAGGTTGTATTATGACTACAATGGATTAGAACATGAATATCCAACCGAGCATTTTGTCTAATTGTGTAGCCTGTCAATAATCTACAACTTATTGTAATAAGGAAATGATATCTTAACAGGGAATTGTTAACTAGTGATTTTTTCATCTCTAAATCTATTAGTTGATTCAACTTGTATCTCTGGCATTGATAGCTTCAAAGAACTGAAACTATAAAATTGTTGTTTTGTCCATCGGTTGGGCATGTAAAGTTTAGTTGCTGACATGTAATTTTTAGATACTTCTGGTCTACCTCTTCTATGGCCAAACATATGTTTTTATCTATAAAACATTTACGATGTACGTAGGTACAGTATTATTGATGCTCAAAAAGGCCATCAAGAATCATAAGATAAGCTTGCATCTGAAATTATGATGTATATCTAAGGATAAAAGTTTACTGAATCATCAGTAGTTGTGCCAATAAAAACTATGAAGACAAAAGTTAGTCAAATCATAGGAAATCAAATACAGCACAAAAAGGAAAAACATTACTGTCACTACTGCATGCTCACAATATCTTGACTCTGCTGAACCAAGTGCTTCACAAAATGACTTTTTGTATCTAGAGTTGAAGTTGCTCCAATGCAATGTGTGATTGTGTCCATATCTTGTACTTGGGTGGTGGTTCAACCGCCTTCTCAGGGTTAGGCTCTGCCCTGGCTGGTGTTCCTCCATGTCCACGGTAATGTTTGTTTGATAGATAAGTAAGCAAGTGTTTGGTTGAGTGACAGACAACTGCCACTGAATCTAAAGTTCCCTAAGTGTGATTTTTAGAAGTTTTAATGTGTAGTTTCTGATTTATTGTGATTTTTTATCACGATTTTAGTGTTTGCCGAACAGAATATGTATTTTATTTGCATGTCTATAATATGGTTCAGGGTTATATATGTCTATGGTCCACTGTAATACTTAGGACTTGTGGTTTTTGGTTTTTATTGAGTACTAGACAGCTGGATTGTCTCTTAATGGCAAATTACTTTATAAATGTGAAATGGGTATTTTCAAATATTTGCGATCAATAAAAAATCAAAGGATTTAGATGATTGATTATGTTGCTCGACATATCTATTTCCTTCCATAAGAAGCTGCTGCCGTTTGTTCTGAGTGATGATTTTAAGAGGAGATTAGAGTAGATGGCTTCATTGGCAAGACTCAAGAGCGTTGACTGCAACTAAAACTGAGTTCAGTAATGAACTTATATACCTGAAATGACACCAAGGGATGCTAATTCTCCTGCTCTTGAACATGGAGGAATACAGGTAGTTATTTAACTATTTGGGTTTGTTAATTTGGGTAGTTATTTAACTTTTTGTTGGTGCACTGTCAACTACCTGTCAATCTGGTTCTGCTGCAGAACTCGCCATGGTTTCATGGTTTGTTGTAGGGTTTATCTTAACCTCAAATCTTTGTTTTTTCCTAACACTAACAACAACCCTAACTGTATGTATTTATTCTTTTATTTCTGTTACGTCAATGCTTGATATCACGGTGAATGTCTCAAAATCACAGTGGTGACTCGCTAGATTCTGACAAATTCACTGTCATACCAAACTTTCACTACACCTAAGATTATGAATAAAAAAAAAAAGGGCAACCCGGTGCACTGAAGCTCCCGCATACGCAGGATCCGGGAAGGGATCCCACCATTTGGTGTATTGTACACAGTCTTACCCTGTTTTTACACAAGAGGCTGTTTCCAGGACTTGAACTTGTGACCTTACAGTCACATGACAACAACTTTACCACTTGCGCTAAAGTTACCCCTCACACCTAAGATTATGAATAATCTAATTTAATAGATTATATTATGTTATGATAACCTAATTATATTTATGATAGTCTAATTTTATTTATTTAGTTTTTTTTTTCATTTCTTATATTTTTATTAACAATATGACATTTGAAAATGCAGCTTTTCCCCTTGTACAAACCAAAATTATTGATTTCTTCAGAATTCAACGATCCACTGATGCATCTCAGATTCCGAATCATGGTGAGCTGAATCTTATTAAATTGATAACTAATTGTGATATTAACGTTTAGAGAATATGAGTGAATGAATTGATTTGGTTTTTAGTGATTGAAGTTAAGATTTGCAATTATGTTTTTTTTCTTTTCCGTTTTTAGATGTAAGGAAGAAGTGAAAGCGGGGTAGTCGTTTGGAAAAGGAAAGGAAGCTGTTGTTGTTTGTGCCGGGTGATGATTCAAAGAGGAGATTAGAACAGATGGCTTCGTTGGCAACAACGTTGACTACAACTAAAACGGAGTTCAGTAACGAGCTTAATTATATGCCTGGGATGGCACTAGGGGGTGATAATTCTCCTGCTCTTGAACGTGGAGGAATGCAGGTAGTTAATTAACTTGTTTGAATTTGTTAATTAGGTATTGCATTTGTTGTGGATTTATTTGTTATTAAGCAAGCGTCTCAGTGTGAACGTTGATCGTTGGAGTAGAGTTGTGTTCTGTGAGGAATGGTTTATTGACAAATTCTACTGTGGACTACTTTTATAGGTAGTTCACCTTTGACTAATACCTGAAAATTGTTTGAAACTTCAACCATGAAAGATATTGCCTCATGTTCTCATGGCTGAGAAGTTTGCTTGATTGTTGTTTGTTCAACAAAAATAGTGAAAATGATTATCCCTCCTCAAAACTCTATTTTTTTTAACAAGTCCTCAAAACTCTATTTATATTTGTTTTCTTTGTTTTTGTTGAGCCATTATTGGTTAGGCAATCGTCATAGTCATTAAGATGATAAGAATTGTGAGATTCTACTTTTGAAAGGCATCATCAATAGTCTATAGAGTTTTGGGTGATCTTTAAGTATTGGTGCACTGTGGACTACCTGTCAATGCGATTCCACTGTAGAACCTTCCACGGTTTATTATAGGGTTTATCATAACCTTCAAATCTTTCTTTTTCCTTAAGACTAGCTAGCTGCCTGAATATTGAGAAACCAGAAGTCAAGTAAGAATAGTAGACTGTTGTTTTGATAGAAAAATTCAGTGCCACAACATAAAGGTACGCAAATAAAGTTTTCACCTTTTGTGTTATTAGTTGATTATCTGTAAATACAGGAAAAATATCGTTTGCCTCCCAAACTGTACTTAATGTAGAACTGGTGCAGTTAAGGTGTCTGAAGAAAACAATGACAACAACAGCGTAGTTTGTATTTCATAGTAACAAAGACTAATCAAAATTTACAACACGGTTT